>OLQA01000133.1_pt1 | contig 67306 bp, 65 predicted proteins | sample 1673151 | NCBI WGS metagenome assembly OLQA01 (sample SAMEA3136760, study PRJEB25190) | human gut metagenome | biome: human gut; feature: human-associated habitat; material: faeces | place: Austria | collected 2013
AACCGCCGTCAGTTGAGGCAGTTCTTCGGAGATAACCAGACTATCGAGAGAGCAAAGCCCCATCCGGTAGAGTATCCACGGCCTCATCCGGTCCAGCGGCTGGGGTAGAGACTAAGCACCGCAATGCACCTGTAGAAGCGTTACAGGCAGCAACCAAACCAGAAACGCCATTTGCTTCTAACAGGTTACTGACTGTTTGCTGTGCGTTAGCATCTAACGTGAGAAAAAGGTCACTTCCACTTCCGTTTAGGCTCTTAGCTCCCTGCCAAGCTGAGTAGGCTTCTTTGCCCAGCAACTCCGTTTGATATTGGAAGATGACGTTATTTTGAATCATTTGATATGGTGCACCCAGCAAAGAGTAAAAAGCTCTTTGGGCTGGCTGTTCTGGGCTCCACAACACGCTGCCACTGCGGTCATAGACGCTGCCCATAGCACCTGAGTTACCATCTGCGAAATTCTGATACGCTTTGACGGACATAGCGTCTAGCGTTTCGTCTGCATGTTGCAACAAATTTGCGATACCTGTGACGAAGAGGGACAGAAGAACCAGTGCCATGATAGGAAACATGTAGCGTTTGCAAAGCAGTCTCTGTTTCATAAGTAAACCCTCCTATAAGAAAACCGATAAGTGAAAAGTTGGCAATCATAGAACTACCGCCAGAAGATAGGATCGGGAATGATACACCGGTCAAAGGCAAAACATTCAGAGAGCCGCCTAAATTCAATGCAGCTTGAGCGAACAAAATAGCCGCGCAACCGCTTTGCAAGACCAGCAAAAATGGCGAATGACCGGAATTTCTAGCGGGAGATAACAATAGTACGATGAGAGAGAAGAGCAATAACACAGCAAAGCCGATACCAAAGATGCTGATTGGCAGCAGTGCAGCCACGTCGTTGTAGGCAGCTGTTACGCATGTGGACCGTAAGTACCCGCTTCCCTCTGCTAAACCACTTCCATGCAGACCATTGTGGAGGATGGCGAGCAAACCGTCGTATTGCTGCCCGCTTCCAGAAGCCAATGCCTGGAAGCTATTGAAGCGATTTCGCAAAGCAGGCCGAAAGTGAAGTGCAATTGTTCCAAGAGAAATTCCGGCTGATAAAAGACCGGCGGTGAGCGTCAGTTTATCTGACAAGTACCAGCATATTACAAGCATTAATACACTGATGATCGCAGCATTTCCTAAATCTTTTATAAAGACAAGCAGGAGGACAACGCTCAGAGATAACGCTAAAAACGGAAACAACTGCTTGATTTGGCGACATGGAAAACAGAATGCCCCATACAAAACGAGTAACGGCTTAAACAACTCTCCCGGTTGAAAATGCAATGGACCGAAGTAGACCCAAGCGCGGCTACCATTGATCGTTTTACCAAATACCACGTTTAGAAGGATGAGGAGCACAATCATAGCAGCAATGGCATGCCGTATATGTAGTCGCTTCGTGAGCGCGATTCTGGGGTGGCGGCTCAGCCAGCAGGCACCAATCAACATGACACAGCCACTGATCAGGGTGAGTAGATATTTTCCAAAACCCTCAAAGAAGATTTGACAGCTTATCCCCATCAGCAACAGAGTACCTAACCCAATGGAAAAGCTGGCCAAATATGCCCCCCGATGCAATCCCCATAGCGTAAGGCCTGCAACAAACAAGTCAACCGTGAAAACACAGATTGGAAAGATCGGAAGGAGAGTGCGGTCAAACACTTGGTAATAGTCATGTCCTTTCACTGTGTGCCACTGAGGATACTGAACCGTTCCCCTGCTTTCCAGCAGGACCCACAGCATGAAACACAGGGTAAAGACACTAAACGCAATAACCAATGTCCACTCTCTAGTGCTATGAGTTCGGTGTAACATACATGAGGTCTCCTTCGTAGAAATAGAGTGAATAGTTTGCATTGAGATGGATCTCGCTTCCGTGGTAAAGAAGCGTTTTCTGACGGGCATTCTCCAAATAGAAGTGATTGTTTTCGCATACGATCTGACAGCAGACTTTAGGTATACCAGATAAGGAACGGTACTGTTGTCGACTTCTTGCACCAGGAATAGAGGGGACAATGTCTGCCAGCCGGTGGGAGCTTCCAATTACAGTCAAATCGCTTGTGATGGGATAGCGTTGGCCGTAGCTATCTTCCAAATAGGCACAGAATAAATGGACAAGTTTTTGCTTTTGCCAAAGCCCCTCCTCCCAACTCTGGTAAAAAGATGCGCCTATCATGGCCAAACCAAGGACCAGACAGAGAAATTTAAGAATCATCCTGCTCTCCTTTCTGCACTTCACGAAGCTGCTTGACGACCAAAAGGATCATCCCGATCAGGTTTCCACAGAGCAGCCGGTCGGGGCTTCCTCCCAGCCACAGATGGAGGGAGCAAACACCGTCTATATAAGAAAACGTGGTCTGACTCTGTCCAGCAAAATACAAGAGAAGAAGTATTATGATATAAGTTCCTGGCAACGAAAGAGGCATACGGAATCGCGTGATCGTATGAAAAAAGCTCAACCAGATCCGTGGTGGAAGGAGTTGTGTACTTCCCCAGCTCAAGGCATATCCAAGTACAACTGCACTGGAAAATAGCACGGTGTCTTCTGTGATTTGAAGACGGAGGAAGCATGAGCTACTATTTGGTAGCCAAAAAGCAGCAATGATCAGGAGTATAAGGCCAGCCAAAAAAAGCAGGCTACTTAGTAATACTGGTCCGATGATATGACGAGAGCACTGTTTTCGCTTTCTCTGCGTGGGCTTTGCTGAAAGTATGTTCTCATCTTCCTGTTCTTGACGGCGCAACAAGCGATACAAACTGTGCAGGTCATACTTTGCTTGTTCTGCTGTCTGCTCCTGTATTTTTCGCGGCATGCGGAGAAAACGCTTGGCAAGAATTTCTACACCGTTGGCAGAGAAGGTAACGCCATTCTCGCCGGGATAAAGAAAGCGTGCTTCATTGTAGGAAGTACCATGGAAATTACTGCGTTCCGCTTTCTGCCAAGCAGCTTTGCTCCAAGTATTTATGGTTCCCAATGGTTCATCAGCAAGAGATTGTACATCAGTGTTAAAGGTTACTGTATCACGAAGCCAATCAGGTAGTGCAGCAATCGCACTCAAAAGTTCCTCTGGCTGACAAAGTGCAAGCAGGTAGGGAGTTCCGCCTTTTGCACCTTGATAGAGCAACGTGGCTAAGATAGCTTGAACCAACGCTTCTGATGGGTCAGGAAGTGGGGCAGCTGATGTTGACTGCTTTAGTATATCATCCAGGTCGATCTCAGAGATTTCTCTGTTGACTAAGTCCGTAAAATTCACCCGCTGTAACGCATATAAATCGGACAGAGATGTACTGGTCAGAGAAAATTTGGAGTTTTTTTGAAGGACTAAGGTATAGACTTCCACTTGTCCACGCTGGTCTGTAATCCCTCCGTTCGGCAAAGCATAGGCAAAGGAGAAATACTCCATGCCGTTGTCTAAATAACCGTGACGAAAACTCCGTTCCCCCTGTTGATGGCCTTGGTAAGCGGACAACGTTTCCAGTTCGCGTCGAACAGGAAGTAGATCCTTGGCAATCAGGGCTGTGCCATAGTGTAAGCTTTTTTGCTTTCCATAAGCATATAAATAGGCAATCATTTATAGCCCCTCCTCTTTCAGAAAACTGCCCAGGCCCAAGGCATTCAGGAGAAACAGGAAAGGCAAGTGCTGGTTATAGCCAACGCTGTAATCAAAGGTCTTGTCTTTTTGTTCTCTCCCGGAGGAGACGAAGAAGTAACCGGCCAACTCGTTACTGGACAGAGAGGATACGGCAACGGATGGCAACATCTGTACGTTGGTGGCAACAACACGCACGGTTTTGAGCAGCCCCATAGCATCAGCGGATAACTGGGTCGCATCGATCTGTAACGATTCCTGAGATACCCCTGTCTCCAGCTTGCATCCATGCAAGGCTTGATTCAGGATGGAAACTACTTTCCCGGTAAAAGCAGCGTTTAGAAGAACACTCTTCCCCACACTGGGTAACCCAAGCAATCCAATGTAAAACGTCGGTGCCTGCCCAGCCAGCGGTGGGAGCTGTGTAATATGGCCCTTCCGCAGACAGTGAGGGTAGATTCGGTTTCTGCATGGAGCGTTACGGAGTGCGGTGTGTTATTGCCGCGCACAGCCAGCTCCAGTTTCAGCTTCAAAATCGTGCCAGTGTCTTTATCTATGGTGGGTTTTTCGTGTAGCTGGACGAAAAGTGTTTTTCCATCTGATGTGGAAGCAAAGGCGGCATACTGGTTCCGCCAATTTTTTGCGACGGTAATCGCCACATTGAGAGTGCTGTAGTAGAAGACTTGCTCACAGCTGATCTGCCCACAGACCAGGCAGAGGGTTTGTCCGATGTTTGTCATAAGAATTATCCTTTCTAATTAGCCTTGGCTGATCCGGATCTGGATCACATTCCGAGTTGTCTGGTCCGGCTTAGTGTTTCTCAAACATAGTTTCCCTTCCTGGTTGAGAAAAGCCCAAAAGGTTCCGCGAGGTACAGTTTGTAGAAAAACATCCTTTTTATAATACAGTCCGATTTTACCATTTCGGTCTTGGGAGAGAGAGAGTTCGCGGAGAAGACTGGGAATGGCCTGCGGAAAGGTATGACCGAACAGCCATTTAGGGGATGCGGAAAGGTCGTGGATCAAATGAATTGAGCCATTTGGGAAATTATCTGAGAGAACCTCTGCTAGACAGGCTGTTTGTTGCCGCTGACACAGGGTTGCTACTTGATAAACGCTCTGTTTTTTAGCTTAAGCAGCCGACGCTTTGCGTTAAGCTTCTGGCGGAAACTGGGCCTGGGGGCAACGAAACGGCCCGTAGCAGGGGCATTGCGATAGCGGTCGGTCGGCTTAACGTAACTGCCCCGTTTTCTCCGCAGGAATGTAGGAAATTTTAATTCCGGTACAATCAATACAGCGGCCATGAGCGGGAGCATCGGGAAACCGCACAGCCACCAGAAGACTTTCCAAAAAGGTAAGGACCAGAGTGCAGTCAGAGTAGCGTGTACCAACTGTTGATGAACAGGTAGCCTCTCTCCTGCCCAACTCTCTGGCGGCCAGAAAACGTGGATAAGGAAGGTTCAGAACGTCTCTACAACACCGGTTCCATGTGATAGAAACGTTATGATAGCATGCAGTGCAAAAGGAAAAAACATGAACTTGAGCAAGTTTGTTCGAGTTCCAACCCTTTTCTTATGTTGCGCTGTGCCGTTGGTTTTTGTGGTATCCATGGTAGGAAGCTCCTTTCTCGTGGATCTTTTCTCTATACTCATTGTGAGGGAAATCGCCTTTTGAAACTATGGAAAAGAACTGGAATCTTCCCGGAACATTCCATCTGCAAAGTGATTTGATTGATTTTTATGTTCATTTCCGCTATAATACGGACGAGATAACCAATCACGAAGGGAAGCAATCTATGAACCAAAAAGAATTGAGTGAGCTGCGCCGCCGCTGGCGCCTGGATAAAAACGCAGTCAGCCGGATCTATGGCTGTTTTGTTAACAGCGCAAAAGAGATCGTGGCTGACCTGAATGAATCCCTTGGTATGCTGCCCCAAGAAGAGGCGGAAAAGTATCTGAGCCTTTTGAAAAAAGCGATGTCCGGTACCATGGGAAAAAATTTAATCGATATTTCATTTACAACGCAACAGGTCATGGACAGCGAGGAACACCGCTTATTGATGAAGCTTCGCACGTCTGCGCTACGCGACGATCAGGCTCGGAAGAACTTTTATAAAACCGTCATAGAGTCTTTAGATTTGGAGCACAGCAACTATTTGATCCTGCTGGCGCAGGATGCTTACGATGTCCCTCATCACGGAAAAAATGGCGAGATACAGGAGGACGCTTCGGAAACAACACTCTCTTATTTTGTCTGTGCCATCTGCCCAGTAAAAGAAGGTAAAGTGGAACTAAACTATTTTCCTGGAGATAATGAGTTCCATTGCACGGCAGGCCGAACCGTGGTCCAGCCTGAGTTAGGATTCCTCTTCCCTGCCTTTGATGACCGTGCTGCAAATTTATACAATGCGTTGTTCTATTCTAGAAAAGCAGATAACCTGTACCCGGAATTTTTGAACGCAGTGTTTCATACCGAGCCTCCCATGTCTGCCCCAGAACAAAAAGTGGCTTTTCAAAATGCTCTGGTAGATAGCTTGGGGGATACTTGTAGCCTGGATGTGGTCCAAGCTGTACATGAACAGCTCTCCTTTCAAATTGCAGAACACAAAGAGCGGAAAGTCCCAGAACCACTTACGGTCAGCATCGGTAGCATCGGTACTATCTTGGCAGACTGTGGGGTCCAAGAAGATCAGATCGTTGATTTTCGGCAGGAGTGTCAGGAGCAGTTCGGTGAAAACGCTGCGTTAAATCCCAGCAATTTGATCGACGCGAAAAAAATAGAGATAAAAACTCCACATGTATCTGTATCGATTGCGCCAGAGTATAGTTATCTAGTGGAGACCCGTCGCATCAATGGTAGAAAATACCTTCTAATTCCGTTGGAAGATGGCGTTGAGTTTAATGGACTTGCCGTTGATGTAAAAATAGAAGAGGAGACATCCAATTAACGGATGGAAATTTTCTTATGCTGCGATATTATTTAGGATAAAGTCGGTGATGGAGTGGCAGGTGCCCTGTGCGGTAACAAGAAATACTATTTTTTCACTTTTTTACACAAGACCTATTTTTCTGGCCTGATCAAAGCAATAAACAGGGGCTGTAGCAGTTTTTGAACCGCTCCCTGTCAAGTAGACAGACGAAAAAACAAAAAATTTTGTTGAAGATGGTCTCTGTAATTTGCAGGGGCCATCTTTTTATGCCGCATCCAGCAAGCTACGGTAATTCATTGGTGCGAGGCAATTTAGGCGATGCTGACGCCGTTGGTAGTTGTAGTAATGAATGAATTGTCCTACCGCATCCACAAGCTCTTCATAGGTTTCAAAATGGTTGAGATAATACATTTCACACTTCAGGATGCCCCAGAAGCCCTCCATCGGGCCATTGTCAATACATCTGCCAACACGGGACATACTTTGCCGCATTCCCTGTTTTTCCAGCATATCCTTGAACTGCCTGTTCGTGTACTGGAATCCCCGGTCACTGTGAAATAATGGGTGTGCATCCGGGTACTTCTGGATTGCCAAATCAAAGGTCTCAAATACGAGCTGGTTGTTGTTGTGCCTGCCAATTGCAAAGGAAACGATATCTCTACCCTTCAAGTCCAGAATGGCACTGAGATAGGCTTTCCCACCCTCAGAGCCATATTTCATTTCTGTAACATCGGTGCACCATTTCTCGTTTACGGTGTTGGCTGTGAATTCTCTGTTCAGAATATTCTCGACAGTTACTTCCGGCTTAGACCGCTGGTATGCCGGACGTTTTCTGCGGATGACAGCAAGCAGGCCGACAATATGTACCAAACGATAGAACCGTTTCAGGTTGTACTGTTTTTCATGGGTAGCGTTGTACTCGTCCGCAATTCGGCGGTAGCCATAGGTTCCGTTGTGTTCAGCGTAGACCAAGCCAATGTCATGCAGCAAAGCCTCGTTCTCAAGCTCGCTGCTGCTCTTGGATCTTATAGTAACTGGAACGATTCAGGTTCAGAATGTCACAAGTCTCGGTGATTGCATACCCCTCTTCGTGCATTTTCTGAACACAAATGTAGAGATATTCCTGTCTTACTCCGCTCAGCGCCACCTCCTTTCGAGTTCCTCGAGTTTTTTTAGCACTGCATTCTCCGTTTCCAATCTTCTGTTTCGGGCTTCCAGCATCCGGTTCTCGGCACGCAGTTTCTCCACTTCTGTCATCTCAGATTCGGCCTTACGCTTACCACGCTTGTCTACCAGACCTTCCGTACCTTTCTCGTTGTACTTCCTGACCCATGAATAGATTTGCTGATAACTCACTCCGTACTTCTCGATCGTGGCAGGGTAGTCATTTCCATGCTTGATGCAGTAGCTGACAATTTCGATCCGTTCTTCGTATGTCGTAGTCCGTCCTTTGGTCATATAGATATCACTCCCTCGGCCTCTGCTGGGCCGTAATTTCTTATGACCATTATACATCTTAATCCAGTTTTGCAACTGTGTTCTTGATGAAATTCCGTATTTTTTACAGATTGCTGCGAGACTTCCTTCTCCGTTAAGATAGGCTTGTACAGCAGATAGTTTCAGTTCCTTTGAATATCGTCGTTTCTCTGTACGCCGAAACACTTTTTCTCCAAAGGTTTCATATTTTCTAATCCAATCCTGAAATGACTGTTGGCTTACTCCTAACCGTTTCGCTTCTGCTCCCTGACTTGTTTCTCCCCGTTGGTATCGCTTCACTGAATGGATGATCTCTTCTGGTGTCCGTTTTGACATAATAATGCTCCCCATAGTGTAGTCTCGAATTTTTGTTATTTCGAGTGTCTACTCTATGGGGAGCATATCAATTTTTGCTACAGCCCCTTGTTGGTTCCAATCTATTTAATGTGGTAATTCCCGCGAATCAATATTGTTACAGAAGAAGTGGCTTGAAGTACAGCCGTTCCATCGGCAGAAAAATAGAGATGATTTTTCTGTACAGTGCTGCCCTGCGCTAAAACGCTTCCAGATGTCGTGTCCGTGAGCGCATTGCCGCTGTATTGTACTGTACCGCTTCGGAGCATCACTTCACAGTTTTTATTAAGAGTTAACGTTTGACCATTTGTTATTCTCACTACAGAATAGGCTCCTATTGTAGTCCCACTGTTGCCGGAAGACTGTATTTTTTGCTCTAATTTCGCCTCATACGTACTTTGCGCTGCGGCCAGTTTGCTGTCCGTCTGTGCGAGAATACTTTTTTTGAATGTATCAGTCAAGTAACTGAGTGTTACCAGCGGGTTGTCCGAGGTGCCTGCAGCGGCTAGGGCGGATATCCCTCCCGTGAGGATCACAGCGGCTAGCAAAAGAGCTAAGATCTTTTTCTTTGGTTTCATAGGGTCTCCTTTTTACTCGTGATAGGACAAAGTGCGTCATCCCTTGCGTGAACGGGCTGTCCCGGCAGGGATACTGCATTGCCGGGAGGCCCGTAACCACTGGTTTTAAACAAGAGTATCTGGATGCAGACCGAAGCTGACCGCGATAGCAGCATCGACCCGGTGCATCATGGGACCGTCGACTCGGCCCATGTGCTCCCGCAGACGTTTTTTGTCTAAGGTACGAATCTGCTCCAAAAGGATGACTGAGTCCTTGGGCAATCCGAACTGCCGGGCTGCCAGCTCGATGTGGGTGGGTAGCTTTGCCTTCCCGGTTTGGGAAGTGATGGCCGCCGCGATGACAGTAGGGCTATGCCGGTTTCCTGTGTCGTTTTGTACGATCAGCACGGGACGTACCCCACCCTGCTCGCTGCCCACAACAGGGCTAAGATCTGCATAAAAGATATCTCCACGCTTAACGCTATTATCCACAAAGCTCACACTCCGCTGGAAGTAGTATCCTGCGCTGCAAAGGATGGAAACATCCTATGTAGCGCGGGTCACTATGATTCTCCCACGGACAGGCGGCCTTTATACCCAACAAAAGAAAAAAGTACGCCGCCTTAAGCCGAAGCGGCGGACCGAAGCCCGCCGCTCCCCTTCCTCACTCCAGTCTATGCGACATGGCCTTTTTCGGAAACAATGTTGCCTTTCTGACAGAGAAAGTTTACTTATTCAAATAGATACGAGGAATACGCTTAGTCAGTACGCACAGCAACTCATAAGAGATGGTGTTCATGATTTCAGCGCCAGCTTCGACGGGCTGATCGTTGGTGCCATCGCTACCGTAAAGGATGGCTACATCGCCTTCCTTTACGTCGGGAGCGTCGGTCACATCGACCATGCACATATCCATGCAGATCCGGCCCACGATAGGAAGCTTCTTGCCGTTGATGAGTACGGTCAGCTTGTTAGAGAAACCGCGGCAGAAGCCGTCGCCATAGCCCACGGGGATGACAGCCAAACGGGAGGGGCGGGTCAGAGTGTTCGTGCGGCCATAGCTGACAGGAGTGTTGGCAGGAACATCACGGACGGTGGCCACACGGCTCTTCAGCTCCAGGACAGGAACCAGGTCGCACAGGGCGTGGTCCATCTTGGCGTCGGGGAAATGACCAAACTGAACAATGCCAGGACGGATCATATCCAGGTAGGTAGCGGGATAGAGCAAAGTGGCAGCGCTGTTGGCACAGTGACGAATCTCGAACTCATAGCCCAGGTCACGAACTCTCTGGATGATATCCTGGAAACGACCAAACTGGAGCATAGTGTACTCCTCGCTACCATCAGAATCAGAGAAGTGAGTGAAAATGCCCTCAGCTTTCAGACCAGGAAGCTTCACGGCCTCAATGATCTCGCTGGCGGACTTTTCCATGGTATCTTCGTGGCACATGAAGCCCAGGCGGGTCATGCCGGTGTCGCACTGAATGTGCACGGTGATAGTACCGCCAGCCTTCTGTGCGCCAGCAGACAGCTCCTTTGCGTACTCCAGGTCATAGCAGGCCTGAGTAATATTATACTTCACCAGCTCTGCGGCATAGATAGAAGAGGTGCAGCCCAGGATCAGGATGGGGGTCTTCACACCGGCCTCGCGGACCTCAATGGCCTCATCCAGGCAGGCAACGCCCAGATAATCTGCGCCCAGTTCTTCCAGCTTCTTTGCGACCGGAACAGCGCCGTGGCCATAAGCATCAGCCTTTACTAAGCCGAGGTACTTTGTTCCTGCAGGTGCAAGCCCTCTCAGAGCATGATAATTGTGGGCCAGTTTATCAAAATCTACCTCTGCCCAAGTGCGTTTCATTTGTGCGTCCATGTGTCACACGATCCTTTCTCTTATGTGTTAGTAGAGATGATATTAAAGGCAGAAAACTCACAACGAATCACTGTGGAGCCATTGCTAAGAAGTGCCCCACGCAACAGAGTTTTCCGATCTTTACAAAACCATAGGATGGTTTCAGTTCCCTCCCCCGAAGTTTGTTCTGGGTCCCGGTAGCATAAACGGAGCGTATCTGTTTCGCCCAGCAGCTCACTCCCAGATTCCATCAAGCAGCCGCTTTGCACAGCGGTGATCAACGTTGGAAGGGCGTCCAAAGGAGAAAGTCCATCCTCATTTAAGGGGCCAGTTTCTAAACGGACCCCATCATATACCAAGTTGGTTTGTCCGTGTTCAATTGTGGCGGTAATGCCAGCAACCTCTTCCGGTGCAGTAAGAACCAAGGTCATTCCTGTTTCCTCATTGCTGGAAAAGGTAACAGCGTAAGAATATATGCGCTGGCCATAATCTGCGGTGATCTTCATTTGCCCGGAGCAACCGGTCATGGAAAGAAAATCTTCCCTTAACTGAAGTGCTAGCTGATTTTCCTCTTGACTTTCCGTACAGCTACATAGAGCGACAGCGAGGATAGCGGCAATCGCCGGCATAAAATGGAAGTTGCTTCCGCGCAAAAAAGCGCCCCCCTTGCAGTTATTAGTCCACCGGGGCGGCCATAGCTTGCAGGATGGCGGCTGGGATCTGTCCAATCAAGTCTCCAGGAGTCATGCCATACTCTCCCCAGGCCTGGGCGGCCAAATCCCCTGCTCTACCATGGAGCCATACGGCCGATGGTACTGCCTGTTTGGGCGGGATACCCTGGCCCAATAGCGAGAGGATCATCCCTGACAGTACGTCTCCGCTCCCCCCTTTTGCCATGCCGGGGTTACCAGAGGTGTTGACAAAAACGTCACCATCCGGAAAAGCGGTGATGGTACGATGCCCCTTCAGAACCAGCACACAGCCATGCTGAAGAGCAAAAGCCGAAGCTGCTCCTGCACGGTCGGGACCAATGGGCTTTCCGTGCGTCAGCCGGAAGAATTCCCCATCGTGCGGTGTCAGAACTGTCAGTCGGTCGCGTCTGGTGTCCAGAACATCTATATGCTCAGACACTGCGTTTAGACCGTCGGCATCCAACACCATGGGAGCGGACACGCGCTGAACCAGATGAAGGGTACGGACATCGTTTTTTCGATTGCGACCCAAGCCAGGACCAATGAGAACGCCGTCACTTTGGTTCATTTTATTGAGTAGCGTACCAAAAGGAGGAACAGGTGCTGGCATTGCAGATTGGCATTTTAGAGCCAGAACGGGCCAAATGGCACGATCGACCCATAGATAAACTAAGCCAGACCCTGTACGCACAGCGCCAGAAGCGGATAAAGCTGGGGCTCCAGTAAATCCTACAGAGCCAGCGAGAATATGTACTTTCCCAAACGTTCCTTTGTGCCCGTCTCGTGCGCGAATCGGCAGACATTGGCGGACGAAATCAAGTGTTACTTGGGTCATGGCGTGCTCCTCCTTTTTGAGGAAATACTATGCAGAAGCGGACAAGAAACCTGCCCTGAAATCTGCCCTTCTGTATTATAGGATTTTCGCGCTTGATTTTCAAGTCTTTTTGTGATACACTTGAGCCATTGTAGAAAACGATGAAGGGAAAAATAGCGGATTTTACGGTTTCCATCAGAGAGGGAGGGCCATCGGCTGAAAGCCATCCTGGGAAGTTGCTGCTTGTTCGTCCTGGAGTTTCGGCGGGGAAATACGCCGACGGATGGTCCACCGTTACCGGGCGAATGAAGCGCGTACAGTGGTTTGCCCTCTGTGCGAAGGTTCGGGTGGTACCGCGGAAGATAATTGCCTTTCGTCCCGTAATAATCGGGAGGAAAGGTTTTTTTCGTTTTTTGGAGGATGCAGTATGAAGGAACAACTAGAAAGAATCAAACAAGATGCTCTGGCGGCTTTGGCCAACGCCAAAGAGGCAGCTGACTTGGAAAACCTGCGGGTCAAGTATCTAGGTAAGAAGGGTGAGCTGACCGCTGTGCTCAAACAAATGGGCAAGCTCACGGCTGAGGAACGGCCTGTCATCGGTCAGCTGGCCAATGAGGTCCGAGAGAAGCTGGCCGCCGAAATCGATAGCCAAAAGAAAAAAATTGAGGAAATCAAGCTTCAGGCACGTTTGGAAGCCGAAGCTGTGGACGTAACCATTCCCGGCATAGAGAAGCGCATGGGCCACAAGCACCCCATGTATCTGGCTCTGGACGAGATCAAAGACATCTTTGTAGGTATGGGTTTTACCATTCTGGATGGACCGGAAGTGGAGCTGTCCTACTATAATTTTGACCGTCTGAATGCAGAAGAAGGCCATCCCTCCCGTGATTGGTCTGATACCTTTTATTTTGATAAGGACAGCCGTGTGATGCTACGCAGCCAGACCTCCCCCATGCAGGTCCACGCCATGGAGACAAAGCCTTTGCCCATTCGTATTCTTGCTCCCGGCCGTGTCTACCGGAAGGATGAGGTTGATGCTACCCACTCCCCTATGTTCCACCAGGTAGAAGGCATGGTCATTGACAAGAACATCACCATGGCCGATCTGAAAGGTACCCTGAACGCCGTCATGGAGCAGCTCTACGGCGAGGGCACCAAGACTCGTTTCCGTCCCCACCACTTCCCCTTCACAGAGCCTTCCTGCGAAATGGACGTGCAGTGCCACAAGTGCGGTGGCGTAGGCTGCCCCACCTGTAAAGGCGAAGGGTGGATCGAGGTGCTGGGCGCTGGCATGATCCATCCCAAGGTATTAGAGATGTCTGGCATCGATCCTGAGGTCTACTCCGGTTGGGCTTTTGGCATGGGCCTGGAGCGTATGGCTATGCGCCGCTTCAAGATCGCCGACCTGCGGCTGATTTTTGAGAACGATGTCCGCTTCCTGGAGCAGTTCTGAGAAAGGAGAGAGAAGATCATGTTACTGTCGAGAAAATGGCTGAATGAATTCGTCCCCGTAGATGTGGACGACCGCACCTTTGCCGAGGATATGACCCTCTCTGGCTCCAAAGTGGAGATTACAGAGATAGAGGGCGAGGAAATTTCTAACGTCGTTGTTGGTCGCGTGGTGGAGATCAAGCGCCATGAGAACTCTGACCACATGTGGATCTGTCAGGTAGACGTGGGCGAAGAAGCCCCCATTCAGATCGTCACTGGCGCACAGAATGTCTCTCAGGGCGATTTAGTTCCCGTGGCAAAGCATAACAGCACCCTACCCGGTGGCGTTAAGATCACTAAGGGCAAGCTCCGCGGCGAGAAATCCAACGGTATGCTATGCTCTTATAAAGAGCTGGGCATGACCGACAACGACTGGCCCTATAGCATCGTGGATGGCATCTTCCTGCTGAACTCTGACCCTGACCTGAAGGCCAAGGATCTCAAACCCGGCGATGACATCCGCACGGCCATTGGCTTGGATGACCATGTAGTAGAGTTCGAGATCACCCCCAACCGTCCCGACTGCCTGTCTGTCATCGGTCTAGCCAGAGAAGCAGCTGTCACGTATGGAAAGACCATGGCCCAGCATGAACCTGTGGTCAAGGGCGGTGGTATAGGAAACCTCACTGAGCTACTGGACGTGGAAACACCTGCCACCGATCTCTGCCCCCGTTACACCGCCCGTATGGTGCGGAATGTTAAGATTGGCCCCTCCCCCAAGTGGATGCGGGACCGTCTTCGTGCTTCCGGTGTGCGTCCCATTAATAATATCGTGGATATCACCAACTATGTCATGCTGGAATATGGACAGCCTATGCACGCCTTTGACTACCGTTATGTGAACGGCGGTAAGATTGTGGTCCGCCGGGCCGAAGATGGCGAAACACTCACCACATTGGACGGCAATGTGCGCCAGCTAAATTCTTCTATGCTAGTTATTGCTGACGAACACCGTGCCGTTGGTTTGGCCGGTATTATGGGTGGAGAGAATAGCGAGATCGTAGAGGATACCGTGGACGTGGTGTTTGAATCCGCCAACTTCAACGGTACATCTATCCGCCGTACTGCTCTTGCTCTGGGCATGCGAACTGAAGCATCGGCTAAGTTCGAGAAGGGACTGGATATTCTTAACACTCTTCCCGCAGTCAACCGGGCTTGCGAGCTGGTGGAGATGCTGGGCGCTGGTGAAGTGCTGGACGGCACCATCGACATTTTAAATTTTGTTCCCCAACCCAAGCAACTGAAGCTACGGGCAGACAAGATCAATGCACTACTGGGTACTGACATTGATGCCGCTGAAATGTGCCGTATTCTCCAAGAGTTAGGCTTCGGTGTGGATGGCGATATTATTACAGTCCCCTCTTGGCGCGGTGATGTAGAGCATTATTCCGATCTGGCCGAGGAAGTGGCCCGATTCTATGGTTACAACCAGATCCCCACCACAGCCATGACCGGCGTCACCACCCGCGGTGGCTATAGCCCTGAACAGATGCTGGAGCGTAGCTTGGGCACTGTGTGCCGCAGCCTAGGCTATGATGAGATCATCACCTATTCTTTCATCAGCCCTACTTACTATGATAAGATCCGTCTTCCTGAGGACTCCCCTCTGCGGAAGTCCATGAAGATCATGAACCCCTTGGGTGAGGATACTTCCATCATGCGGACCACGGTCATGCCTTCCATGCTGGAGATCTTGACCAGGAACTATAACTATCGCAACAAGGAAGCCCATCTGTATGAACTGGGCCGTACCTACTTTGAGAGGGAAGACGGCATGGCCGACGAGCCAAAGCATCTGTCTCTGGGCGTCTATGGTCCTGAGGAATCCTTCTTCACCTTGAAAGGAGCTGTCGAAACTATCCTGGACAGCATCCGGGCAGAAGACGCGACCTATGTGGCTGAAAAGAGCGATCCTTCCTATCATCCAGGCCGCTGCGCTAAGGTCTACGTGAATGGTCAGGAAGTTGGCACGCTGGGTCAGATCCATCCTCTGGTGGCTGCTAACTACGGCGTAGACGCTGAACTGTACTATGCCGACCTGAAATTCGACGCTCTCTTTGCCAGCCGCGGTGCAGATCCCGAATACCAGCCGCTTCCCAAGTTCCCTGCGGTCACGCGTGATATTGCCGTCTTGGTGGACAAAGCGGTCACGGTGGGTGCTATGGAGAGCAGCATCCAAGCCGCTGCCAAAGGTCTGCTGAAGGATGTTACCCTGTTCGATATTTATGAAGGTGCAAAGCTGCCCACCGGGAAGAAGTCTGTGGCCTTCAATCTGGTCCTCCGGGCAGATGATCGCAGCCTGACCGCCCAGGAGGCTGATGACGAGGTGAATCTGGTGCTGGAGCGCTTAAAAAAGGATTTCGATGCAATGCTTCGCTGAAAAAATTTCGGTAAATTTCGGATTCCCTCTTTACTTTCTCCGCAGTAAGGAGTATCATGTATGTGGTAAATTATATTTCTTTTCGTAGGGGGGATACCCAATGGAGTCCGAGTTCACCCGAAAGTTTCAAGTAGTCCAAGATCGTAGTCAAGAAATGCACGCTACGCTGATGGCTGTCTATGACGCGCTGAAAGAGAAGGGCTATAATCCGATCAATCAAATCGTCGGATACATTTTGTCGGAGGATCCCACCTACATTACCAACTACAATAATGCTAGAACCTTGATCCGTAAACTGGATCGAGATGAATTATTGCAAGAGTTAGTCCGTCAGTATTTGACGAACTGATAGGTCTGTATTGTCAAAATGCCCGCTTGTCTTGATACAAGCGGGCATTTTTCTATATTTATAGTAAGTAAAACTATAAGGAACCCCAGCGTGGTCCTCAAAGAAGACACGCTGGGGTTCTTTGGTATGTACGGGGATTAAGGTAGGGAACAGATTAACCTTCCAAATAAGCTCTATGGAAGACCTTCTTCCCCTTTTTGATGACCAGACCTTCTCCGGCCAGCTGATCAGCAGTGATAACAGAAGAGACTTCTTTGATCTTTTCCCCGTTCACTTCCACACCGCCCTGCTGGACCAGCCGACGAGCTTCTCCCTTAGAGGGGACTAGACCGCACTTAAGCATCAGATCCAGGATACCGATGACACTGTCAGCCAGGTCACTGGAAACCAGTGCAGTAGAGGGCATGTTGGCAGTATCACCACCCTTGGAAAAGAGACCTCGGGCTGTTTCCTGCGCTTTGTTTGCTTCCTCCTCACCGTGGACCAGTTTGGTCAATTCATAGGCCAGAATTTCCTTGGCTGTGTTCAGCTGAGCGCCTTCCCAGCTGTCCATCTTATCAATCTCCTCCAGGGGCAGGAAGGTGAGCATACGGATGCATTTGAGCACATCAGCGTCACCCACATTTCGCCAGTATTGATAGAACTCATAGGGAGAGGTCTTGTTGGGGTCTAGCCACACAGCACCGGAAGCGGTCTTGCCCATCTTTTTGCCCTCGGAGTTCATGAGCAGAGTGATGGTCATAGCGTAAGCGTCCTTGCCTAGCTTGCGGCGGATGAGTTCCGTGCCGCCCAGCATATTAGACCACTGATCATCGCCACCAAACTGCATATTGCAGCCGTACTCTTGGAAAAGATGATAGAAGTCATAAGACTGCATGATCATATAGTTAAACTCCAGGAAGGACAAGCCCTTTTCCATGCGCTGCTTGTAGCACTCAGCTCTCAGCATATTGTTCACGGAGAAACAGGCACCTACGTCCCGCAACAGGTCGATATAGCTCAGCTTCAGGAGCCAGTCGGCATTGTTGACCATAATGGCTTTCCCTTCTCCAAAATCAATGAAACGCTCCATCTGCTTTTTAAAGCAGTCGCAGTTATGCTGGATCGTTTCTGGAGTCATCATAGAGCGCATGTCCGTTCGACCAGATGGGTCGCCAATGTAACCGGTGCCGCCTCCCACTAGGACGACGGGACGGTTGCCTGCCATCTGCAGGCGCTTCATTAAGCACAAGGCCATAAAGTGACCCACATGAAGAGAGTCAGCGGTGGGGTCAAAGCCAATGTAAAACGTAGCTTTGCCGTTATTGACCAGCTCTCGAATTTCCTCTTCATCTGTAACCTGTGCAATCAGGCCACGGGCTTTCAATTCCTCGTAGATCTGCATAGTATGTTCTCCTTGCTTTCATCTTGTTTATCAAACAGGGAACCTAAAAACGTCCCCTGTCATGGATATGACAGAGGACGATAAAAATCGTGGTACCACCTCTATTTACTTCTGCCTCACGACAGAAGCCTCAGTAGGTCCGGCACAGCCAAACCCAAAGCGCAGTAACGGGCGCACCCGACATACCTTACTTTCCAATGGAGGTTCAGGCAGCTGCTCCGGGAGGTAACTTCACCGACGATACTGACCTCCTTGCAGCAACCGGAGGCTCTCTGCACAGCAATACGCAGGCTACTTCTTCCCTTCATCACAGTAACGATATCGTTGATATGACTTGGATTCTACACTATTTCTTCTGCCTTGTCAACGACTTTTCTTATATGCGTCGGCTTCCTTTAAAAGTTCCTCTGCGCCTTTCAGAATCGCTTCGGATTGGTGTGCACCACCTGTCAGACGAGCTAGCTCCGCTCTTCGTCCTGGGCGGTCTAGGGTTTCCACACTGGTATACGTCCGACCGTTCTTCTCTTCCTTGTGGACAGAATAATGATAGTCTGACATAGCGGCGATTTGAGCCAGATGCGTTACGCATAATACTTGGCAAGTCAAAGATAACCGGCTCATTTTTTCTGCTACTTTTCCGGCGGCACGTCCGCTGACCCCCGTATCGACCTCGTCAAAAATTAACGTACAGATATTATCATTTTCTGCCAGGACATTTTTTAAGGCCAGCATGATTCGACTTAGTTCGCCGCCAGAGGCAACTTTCGCGATGGGTTTTAAGTTTTCGCCCACGTTAGCGGACATCAAAAAACGGACCTCATCCATTCCTGTGTCATCAAGACCTAATTTTCCAGGTTTGGGCGAAAACTCCGTTTGGAATCTTACCTTTGTCATATCCAGCTGTCGAAGTTCTTCTTCGATGCGGGCTTTCAGGCGTTCAGCAGCGACTTTCCGCTGGGCAGAGAGGGTTTCTGCCAAGGTTCTGGTCATTGCAAGCTGTGCTTTGCGCTGTTTTTTCAGTTTTATCAGCAAGTCATCAGACAGTTCGATTTGATCCAACTCCTGGCGGATCTTATTCAAGTAATCCAGCATATCCCGCACCGTTGCACCGTATTTTTTTTTCAAGCGATGCAAATGGTCTAGACGATCCTCTACTTGGTCTAATTCCTTAGGAGAAAAATCAAAGCTATTTTTCAGATCTCGCAAACGCTCCGCAGCATCTTCTGTGCCATAACGCAAAGCAGCCAGATTTTCCGACAGCTGAGAAAGGTCTGCAGACAGATTAGAGACTCGGCTTAGATTTCCTTCCGCTTCGGCCAGTAAACTTGCTGCTCCATCCTGACTATCTGTTCCGAAGAGAGCATGATACGCACCTTCTACAGCTGCCACCAGCTGATCTGCACTGCGTAACATAGCTTTTCGTTCGTCCAGCTCTTCTTCTTCCCCAAGACGGAGATGAGCATTTTCCAGCTCATCGATCTGGAACTGTAAAATATCCAAACGTCGAGCCTTTTCTGTCTCATCCATTTGCAGACTGGCAATTTGTTTGCGCAGGGCATCTAACTTAGCATACTCTTCCCGATAGGCAGATAGTGCCGGTTCCAATTCACCAAAGCTATCCAAATAAGTTAGATGATAGCTCTCGTCCAGTAATTGTTGCCCGTCGTGCTGTCCATGAATATCAATGAGCTGACTCCCCAAGGTTCTAAGTTGCACGACCGTGCAGAGAACACCGCCCACCCGGCAGATATTTTTTCCGTTACCCTGGATATGGCGTGAAATGAGAAGTTCTCCATTCTCATCCGGTCCAATTCCTGTTTCTTGAAACCAGGGTAGAGAAGGTAGATCTCGAAAAAGCGCTGTGACCAGAGCAGACTTCTCCCCTGTTCGGATTAAGTCTCGGCTGGTGCGCTCCCCCAATACGGCACTAATGGCATCAATGATAATTGATTTACCAGCACCTGTCTCACCAGTCAATACATTAAATCCAGATCCAAAGGAGATATCCGCTTGGTCAATCAGAGCAATATTCTCAATGTGAAGGAGAGAAAGCATGATCTGTCGCTCCTTTCGCAGTGATCACGGATTCTTTTCTAACATCTTGATGATGTCTAAGCAAAGATCTTCTGCCTCTTGCGTGGTTCGCATGATAAGCAGAGCTGTGTCATCTCCGGCCAGTGTACCAACCATGTTGGGCAGATGCATCCCATCTAACGCAGAACAAGCTGCAGAGGCTAAACCAGGCATGGTTTTTAGGACTACAAGGTTCTGAGCGCTGTCAAACGAAGTAACACTTTCCCGAAAGATCGTATTCAAGCGCCCCGCCACGTTTAGGGAGGTTTTTCGCTCACTAACAGCGTATTTATACGTACTGTGTCCTGTCAGTTCTTTGACAAGATGCAGTTCTTTAATATCACGGGAGATGGTAGCTTGTGTTGACTTCATCCCTCGATCCCGCAATTTTTCTAACAGCTGATCCTGAGTCTCGATGTCATACTCTTGAATAATGGATAAGATTTCAGCCTGTCGTCTAGCCTTCATGCACGGCTCCTCCTCTCCAATTTCTGGTTGATCATTTCGTAAAAACTCTTGTCAGACAGCTTTACCAAGCATAAGTAGCGCCTGGAACGGCTGACTTCCACAGTATCTCCAGAGAAGAGTTTGAACGCTTTTCCACCGTCGACAGAAAGATAGGCTGTTTTACGACTCTGTTTTGGAACCACAATGTCGATCAAACGGTTCTTATCCAGCACCATAGCTTTGGCCTGTAGCGTGTGAGCACTAATTGGTGTCATAATTAAATTTTCTGCGGTCGGTTCTACAATTGGTCCGCCGGCAGAAAGAGAATATGCCGTAGAGCCAGTTGGCGTAGATAGAATGACACCATCACCAAAAACATTTGAGATTAGAACTTTGTCACCATAGACCTGCAGGTCTATGACACGTGCCACAGCACCCTTCGTAATGACAGCGTCATTTAACGCCGTACTACGGAAAATAACGCGTCCTTCCCGAATCACCCGCACATCCAGAAGCATCCGGTTCTCTAATGTGTACTCTCCGCTGACCAGCCGGGTCAAATCAGACAATTCACCCTGCTCTAGCTCTGCCATGAAACCCACGCTACCCATGTTGACTCCTACAATAGGAACACCAAAGCTGCTGGCATCTTTGGCAGCGTGGAGGATCGTACCGTCACCACCAAAGCAGACCAAAAAATCTGCGTCTGGAAGCTCTGTTTTCATTTCTTTGATCTTGATGCTAGGATCAATATCTCCGATGTTCGATTTTTCTACAGGAAAAGGAAAGCAGTATTCCGTTTTGGCCCCAGCAGCAGATAAAATGCGCTGAGCCTGGTAGGCTGCTTTCAATCCTTTATCCCGAAAAGGATTGGGACACAGGATGATCTTCAAGGTTCGTTCCCCTCCAATCTTTTGTGCGATTCCTCAACTAAGGCAGCTAAATCTCCGGTGTAAGGCGGCTGCTCTGCCACGGTAAGCTGCCCTAAATATTCGATGTTGCCTTCTGGACCACGAATGGGTGAAAAGGTTACGTCTTTTACGTAAAAATGGCACTCTTCTGCGTGACGCAGGAATTGCTCTAATACTTCCAAGTGGACCTTTTTATCTCGTACAACGCCCTTCTTTCCAACCTTCTCCTTTCCGGCTTCAAATTGAGGCTTAATGAGACAGATCAGCTGGCCACTGTCTTTCATCAGGCCTCGCAAAGCAGGAAGGATCAGACGAAGGGAAATAAAGGATACATCTACGCTACCAAAGTCCAAAGGTTCAGGAATATCTTCAGGGGTAAGATACCGTACATTGGTGCGTTCCATACACACGACCCTTGGATCGTTGCGGAGCCTCCAGGCAAGCTGCCCATAGCCCACATCGACAGCGTATACTTTTTCTGCACCGTTTTGCAGCATACAATCTGTAAAGCCACCAGTAGAGGCTCCAGCGTCAATGGCCGTAACGCCCTCCAAAGAGGGAAGATCAAAAGTCTGCATGGCCTTTTCTAGCTTCAATCCACCTCGGCTGACATAACGAAGTGTCTGCCCGCGTATTTCCAGCTGCGCAGTTTCAGGAACAGAAGCCCCTGCTTTGTCCATACGTCTTCCGTCCCAGAAAACCTGACCGGCCATAATGATCGCCTGAGCTTTTTGGCGGCTTTCCGCCAGTCCCTGTTCTGTCAGGAGAACATCCAGTCTTTTCTTACCTGCCATGCTCCATCACCTCTTTTGCTTTCTTGTATAGAGAGTCTATATCTAAGCCACACAGGGAGCGAAGCTGAGGAATTGTTCCGTGAGGTACAAAGTCTTTTCCACAGGAACACACAGCAACACCCTCCAGCGTCAAACCACTTTGAGCAGCAGCGGCTAAGATCCCCTGACCGGGACTGCCCTGCGTAACACATTCCTCTGCGACTAAAAGTCGCTTTGTTTTTGATAAACAATCCAGAGCTAGTTCTGTAGGCAGAGGAACAAGTTGATTGAGTTTCAATACCTGAGCGGAGATCCCCTCTTGCTGTAAGCGGTCTGCTACTGCCAAACAGTTGCCTGTCAAGGTACCGAATGTGACAATGGTGAGATCAGTACCATCTTTCAGTAGGTAGTCCGGGGCATCGCTGTGATTTTCGTTATAAAAATTCTCTCCACCGCGCGGGTAGCGCACAGCCACTGGACCATCCATGCGATGGACAGCCCGTTCCAGCATATCTGAAAGTTCATCTAAACTGGCTGGACACAACACCGTGATACCAGGGATGGTTTGTAAAAATCCCAGGTCAAACAGTCCATGGTGTGTTTCTCCGTCATCCCCGACCAATCCGGCCCGGTCAATACCGAACACAGCGTGAATATGATCAATGGCAATATCATGCATCAGCATGTCATAGCTTCTCTGAAAGAATGTCGAGTATACAGCAAAAACCGGGATAAGCCCCTGTTTAGCCATGCCAGCCGCCATTGTAACAGCGTGTTCTTCAGCGATCCCCACATCAAAGAAGCGGTCAGGAAAAGCCTTTGAGAACGCGGCTAAACCGGTTCCGGATGTCATGGCAGCTGTAATTGCACAAATACGTTGATCTTGCTTTGCCAGTTCGGTCAAATCATGCCCAAAACGGGAAGAAAATGTTTCCGCTGTTTTTGATGTAATCAACGCTCCTGTTTCCTTATGAAAGGGTCCAATGCCATGGAAAGCATCTGGATTCTTTTCGGCAGGGGGATACCCTTTTCCTTTTATCGTTTTCACATGTAACAAAACAGGTCCATTTACCTTGGAAGCATAGTCCAGCAGTCGAGTCAACGTTTTGACATCATGACCATCAACAGGACCCATATACTGAAAACCCATATCCTCAAACATGCTGCATGGCAATAGACTTGTCTTGATGGCATCCTTGATCCTATGAAAGACACGATGGAGAACACGTCCAGGAGGGGTTGCGTTCATGATTTTTCGGTAAATCTCTCTGGCCTGCAAGTACTGTGGCTTCAAACGCTGCTTAGCCAAGTGTTGAGCCACACCACCCATACTGGCGTCGATGGACATCCCATTATCATTCAAGATGACCACCAGTGGTTCTCCGCTTTGACCTGCCATAGACAGGCCTTCATAAGCAAGACCACCGGTTAAAGAGCCGTCCCCCAATAACGCCACGACCTTATAGTCTTCTCCCAGCCGAGTTCTTGCAATGGCCATACCAAGCGCTGTAGAGACGGCAGTAGACGCATGCCCAGCGATACAGGCGTCGTGAATCGACTCTGCAGGCTTAGGAAATCCAGCGATCCCGCCAAAAGTTCGCAATGTCTCCATTTGACCGTTTCGACCAGTCAGCATCTTATGTACATAGCATTGATGGCCTACGTCAAACACCAAGCGATCTCGGCTGGTATCGTAGACTCGATGCAGAGCTACTGTCAGTTCGACCGCACCAAGGTTAGAAGCGAGGTGTCCGCCGGTCTGTGAGACGACCTGAATGATGCGCCTGCGGAGTGCCTGGCAGAGTTCTTCTGCCTCTTGATCGCCGATGTTCGCCAAGGAGGAGTATTCCTTCCATTGGTTCAAAATAATTCCTCCTTTGATGGGTTGTGAAAAAATCGTTACTTATTTCGCTCGGCTAGCAAGCGGGCTAACCCGCAAAGAAATTCTTTGTCTGAATATGAATCTAGGCTAGAAATCGCCTCTGTCGTCAATTCTTCAATCCATTTCTGACAGCCATCCAAGCCCTTACAAGCAACAAAAGTGGATTTCTGATTGGCCAAATCTGATCCAATTGGTTTTCCAAATTCAGCTTCCGTTCCCAACACGTCTAATACATCGTCTCGAATCTGAAAGGCAAGCCCTAATTTTCTGGCATAGGATGCAGCAGCGTTCTCTTCTGTCTGAGAGCTACCAGCAGCGACTGCGCCCAATCTGGCAGCAGCTTCAATCATGCAACCGGTCTTGAGCAATTCGATGGTTGTGATCTCTTCTACGTCTAGCGCTTTCCCCTCCCCTTCCAAATCCAGGACCTGTCCGCCGACCATACCAGCAGGGCCAGCGGCTTGGGCCAAGATAAGGACCGCACGCTGTACACGCTCAGAAGGGAGAGAAGAACTTGCTACGGTGGCAAAAGCAGCGGTCAACAACCCATCTCCGGCCAACACGGCGTTGGCTTCCCCAAATACTTTATGGTTAGTAGGCTTGCCCCGCCGAACATCATCATCATCCATACAGGGCAAATCATCGTGGATCAAAGAATAGGTGTGCAACATCTCCAATCCGCAGGCAAAGGGAAGGGCATCCACAGACTGTCCGCCGAACAGCCGACACACAGCCAGCGTCAGCACAGGACGAATGCGTTTTCCTCCTGAGAGCAGACTGTAGGACATAGCGTCCTTTAGCACGCCATACGACGGCCACTGTTCCGCATATTGAGTCAGGGCATCTTCAATCAGGGCTTGGTCGGCCCGCAGTTGTTCGTTTAGTTCCATATGATCATGCCTCCGTGGTAAAAGGAACTTCCGTCAATGCACCGTTTTGATCGGTACGCAACTTAGTCACTTTTTGCTCAGCTTTGTCCAGCATCGAGGTGCATTGCTTCATCAGCTTGGCCCCCTCTTCATAGAGAGAAAGAGAGGTATCCAATGCATGGTCACCTGTCTCCAGCTGAGAAACGATCTCCTCCAATCGGCCCATGGCCTGCTCAAAGGTCAGCTTTTTTTCCGCCATTGGTGTTTCTCCTTTCCCGTTGCATTGCAGGTGATGGTGCCATCCGAAACACGGACCCGCAAAATATCTCCTACATTTACCTGCTGTATCATTGAGACGACGGTGCCATCATCTTTTTGCGTCATTGAATAACCCCTGGCAAGTACCTTAAAGGGGCTGAGCGCTTCCAGGGAAGCAGCCAAACGTCCTATCTCATGGCGACTGAACTGTAATTGCTGCTCCATACCACGGATGAAACGTTGCCGCTGAAGATTCAACTGCAAGCGTTTTTCCTGAATCGCCCGTAGGGGCGACTGGAGAAATGGGCTGGCCTGTAAACGGATAAGCCGATCCTGACGGCGCTGGAGCACACGGTCCATAGCCTTGTCCAAGCGGGCCTGCAAATGATCCAACGCCTGCCGCAGATCATCCTGGTCCGGTACCGCCAGCTCTGCTGCGTTGGAGGGGGTAGAGGCCCGTTGATCCGCCACAAAATCAGCGATGGTCACATCTGGCTCATGCCCCACAGCAGAGATCACTGGAATATGGGAGCGGGAAATGGCCCGGGCAACTTCTTCCTCGTTAAAGGCCCATAAGTCTTCCATCGAGCCGCCACCCCGCCCAGTAATAATCAGGTCTGCAGCTTCTAAGGCATTGACCAAATCCAAAGCCTGACAAATTTCCTCCGGAGCTTCTGCACCCTGCACCCGCACCGGTACAACGATGACCTTACTCATCGGCCACCTGGCCCCTAAAATGCGGATCATATCACGCACAGCAGCCCCAGCTGGAGAGGTTATCAGGGCTATGGTTGTCGGATAAGCTGGTAATGGCTGTTTCTTTACCGGGTCAAAAAGTCCTTCTTTATGCAGACGGCTTTTCAGCTGTTCAAATGCATAGGCCAATTCCCCTACCCCATCCGGAAGCATGGTCTGGCAATAGAGTTGGTAGGCTCCGTCTCGTGGGAACACAGACACTCGACCGGATACCACAACCTTCATGCCGCTTTCTGGTCGGAAGCGCAAAGAAGAAGCCTCTCGGCGGAACATCACACAGCGCACACTGCTCTCTGCATCCTTGAGCGAGAAATAATGATGGCCAGATGGATAGACTTTATAGTTTGAAATTTCACTGCGTACCAACACTTGAGACAGCAACCGATCCCGGTCCATCAGTCCCTTAACATATTGATTTAACGCAGTGACGGTAATGGGTTCGGTCATCATACACGATCCTTTACGTGGTGCGCCCGCCAGGTCAGAATAGCAACGCCCATAGCGTTATCAGTGGAAAAACGAGGTTCTGCAAAGACGGCGCCGCAGCTTCGGATCATCGTCTCCCGCAGTAGCTGGTTTGACGCTACCCCACCGGCACACAACACAGGCAGGCCGGGGTATTTCTCCAACGCCTGACGGGTGGCCTTCTCTACGCCACCGATGATAGAAGCCAGAACATACCAGCAAATATCAGCCGGAGCAATCCCGTTTTCTGCCAGGGCATTCATTTTATTTTCGATCCCGGAGAAAGAAAAAACACTGTCCTTGACTTTAACGTGGAAGCTCTCTTTTTTCTCTGCCTGCAATGAAAGCGCATCTACTGCCTTTCCTGCTGGAAATGCAAGCCCTAAGCGCTTTCCAGTGCGGTCGATCAGCTGCCCAGCGGAGATATCAGAGGTCCCGCCAATGCAGGTAGCCCGTACCAGCGGGCCATCCGGGACCACATGCAACAACTCTGTTGTCCCACCTGACAAATGCCACACCAGATGCGGCATATCTAAAAGATCCATTCTTCCGGCAGACCAAGCTGCCGCTGCGATGTGCCCCTGCTGATGGGAACAGGGATAAAACGGCAGTTCTAACACGGTAGACATGACCTTGGCCTGCGACTCCCCAGCCAGAAAGCAAGGCATATATGAGCCTTCTACTTCCCGTGGCTGGGTACTGGCACCAATGGCTTTCAGTTGCGCAGGCAGGCCAGTCTCCTTTAGCTGTTCTAGGATGGCTGGCAAACGTTTGACATGCTGAAACAGCGCATCGCTCTGGCGCAGGCCCAAGGAACCTTCCGGGACTTCCAGGAGTTTCCCGGCGTTGTCGCCGTTTTCTCCGTCAAACCAAGCGGCGGAGGTGGTGTAGTTGCTGGTGTCCAGCCCCAGTACCGCAGCCATGACTCAAGCCTCCTCTTCGTGTTCCGTAGCCGGTTCTACCTCTGCTCTGGCCAGTTTCTTGTCCTGGAACTGTTCCGGAAACTCAGCCCGAACAAATGCGCCCAGGATACCGTTGATGAACGAAACCACTTTCCCGTCCTCATATTTTTTTGCAATTTCCACAGCATCGTTGATGGCAGCAGCAGCCGGAATATCCGGCATATAAAGAATCTCATACATCGCGACCCGCATGATAGCAGCGGCGGGCAGCGGAATGCGAGCAAAGCTCCAGTCCTTGGCGTACTGCGCGATATATTGGTCCAGTTCCGGCCCGTGGTTGGCAACGCCGCGGACCAATTCTTTGATATATTGGAGTTGTTTCTCGTTGGGATACTCCTTATACAGAGCACTTTCCTGGCTCCAGCGCTGAAAATTTTCTTTGTTGAGTCGCACTGCTAAAAATTCGTCCGCACTCTCGTGGGAAAAGCCCAGAGAATACGAACAATGGATGGCGATCTCTCGTGCGGATGATCTGGTCATGGTTCTCTCCTCCAAAGGTGGTACAATCCACCTGCAATATTTGATTGACGTCTACCCTTAATTATATACACGGATGTGAAAAAAAGAAAGCCCATCTGTCCACTTTTACCAAAACTTTTTCCGAAAAAACAGAGAAATAGACCCGCGGCAGGAAACGGCCGCGGGTCTTAGACAGGTCTGTGGGGTCATTCTTCCGGTTTGTCGAAGGTCACACCGCCCACGCGGACATTAACGGCAGCCACTTTTAGGCCGCTGGTGGCCTCCACACTGGTAACGATGGCTTCCTGAACCTTTTTGGCCAGTTCAGGAATGATACCGCCATAGCGGATCTGGATGGATACGTTGATGGTGATATTGTCTGATTCCCAAAGGATCGTAATTCCTTTAGAGAGCTTCTTCCGGCCCAGGATCTGTTCGCTCATCGTGCCGCCGGCCAAGCCAGTCACGCCATCTACCTCCAGGGCAGCAGCCCCGGCGATCATTTCCAGCACTTCTTCGGAAATGTACACATCGCCATACTGTTCGCTGCGGGAGTAATATTCTCTGCTTTCGCTCATGGTCATTTTCCTCCGTTGCGGAAAGGATACAATCGTTTTGCTCTGTGTATGCTTCACTCATATCACACAGGAACGATCTACTTTACCCCATAGTATAGCATATCCTAGAAGCCTGGGCAAGCCCCAAATCAAGCCTGGTGCTTCTGAGCAGCCAACAGCGTGTTTTTCATCAGCATGGCTCTGGTCATAGGCCCGACACCGCCGGGGACCGGCGTAATAGCGGAAGCAATGGCTTCCACTGCAGGATAATCCACATCACCGCAGAGCTTTCCATTCTCATTACGGTTCATGGCAACATCAATGACCACGGCACCGGGTTTCACCATATCGGCTGTGATGAGATTCACTTTGCCGACTGCGGCCACCAAAATATCGGCACTCTGGCAAACCTCTGCCAGGTTTTTCGTGCGAGAATGGCAAATTGCCACCGTACCGTGCTTCTGGAGTAACAGCAGAGCCATGGGCTTGCCCACGATATTGGAGCGCCCCACCACCACGCAGTGCTTGCCATGGGGATCGATATCATACTCCTTCAAAATCTCCATGATGCCGTAGGGAGTGCAGGGAAGAAAACCCTCTTTCCCAATCAACAGAGATCCCATATTCATCGGGTGGAAGCCGTCTACGTCCTTCTCAGGAGAAATGGCCATCAGGACAGCCTCTTCATCAATGCCTTTGGGCAGAGGAAGCTGACAAAGGATGCCGTCAATATCCTCCCGTCCATTCAGTGTTTCAATGAGTGCAATGAGTTCCTCCTGCGTCGTCTCTTCCGGCATGGCGTACTCTTCGCTCAGGAAACCGCAATCTTCGCAGTCCTTCCGTTTGCTGTTGACATAAACGCGGCTGGCGGGATTGTTTCCAACGATAATGACCGCCAGACCAGGCTTACGCTGGAGGCTTTCTGCCTCTTTCTTTACTGCTTTCTTGTATTTGGCTGCCAGGGTTTTGCCATCTAAGATAGTTGCCATAAGTCAAGTCTCCTCTTTCATGTTGTTCTCTGTTTGTTTTCGGTTGACATAAAGATTGTTAGGATCGGGATGTGTGCGAAGTTTCCATATCAGCAGGAGCACTGCAATAGCACAGCTGACAAAGGCCAGTAGCTGAGAGGTGCGGATGCCAGTGGAAAAGAAATACAGGCTATCTGTCCGCAGACCTTCTATAAATCCACGCCCCAAACCGTACCAAGCAACGTAGAGCAGGAAATACATGCCATCAAACGAGCGAATTCCCCTGTTCAGTAGCCAGACCAGCAGGCAGAAGCCAATCAGATTCCATACAGACTCGTAGAGAAACGTTGGGTGTACTTCTATGTACTGCCCCGCCGCTTCGATCCCCATGCGCCAGAGCAAGGTAGTGGGGCTGCCATAAGCCTCTACGTTCATAAAGTTTCCCCAGCGACCGGCAATTTGGCCTAAAAATAGGCCAAATACGCACAAGTCCAGCATTGCCGGGAAGGGGATTTTTTTATGGTGGGCCACAGCCCAAGTGATGAGAATGCCGACGATGATACCACCATAGATCGCCAGTCCACCTTTATGGATAGACAAGCAAGCTTTGAGATCCAGCTTTCCTCTAGCATTCAAATACAACGTGTGGTTAAAAATGATATAATAAAGTCTTGCTCCGATGATACCGCCGGGGGCGACAAAGAGGATAAGATCTAAAATATCATCCGGTTTCATTCCAAATTTTTTAGCCTTGGCGCAGCAAAAACTTACCCCAAGAAAAAATCCGAAGGCAATAATGATGCCGTACCAATAAACATGAAAATCACCAATGGAAAATGCAACGCGGTTCAGATGCAATGTCAATCCCAATCCTGGAAAAGTTACGGTGTTCATTTTGTCCCCTCCGGACGAACCACAACAAGAGCAGTCTGCTCTGGCTTGACCCACTGGGCTAGGAATGCGGCTGCTTCCTGCGCAGTCAGAGCGTCGTATATCTCCGGAAAGGTCCAGGGATCTTGATTAGCAAAGTAGACTTGCGCCTGCTCTACGCAGAGATTTTCAAACGAGTTCAAACTGCGAACGTAGGCACCGTAGGCCGATTTTTTCAGCCGTTGGAACAGAGCTTCATCGATGCCGTCCTTTGCCAGTCGTGCAGCTTCTTCCAGAATAGCATCCCGAACAGCAGTTGGGTCTTTGCTCTCGCCTCCAGCCATTAAAAATGCACAGCCAGGGTAATCTACATAACCCATATAGAAGCTGCCATTGATGAGCCCCTCTGCATACAGCTTATTATACAGGGGACTGGAACTGCCGACCAGTGCATCACAAGCCAGATCTCCCAACAAACGTTGCCGCAACTGCGCAGGACCGTCATGAGCTGCTTGGAGCTTGACTCCTATTTGTAGTAAAGGAGCAGCCACCTCCATGGTAAGCACATCTTCTTGACAATAGACTTGACTCGGTTCGTTACTCCCGTGATCTCTGGGAATGGTAGGTTTAGCCTCTTTAGGGAGAATCTCTCTAGCCATGGCACAAACCTGCTCAGGATCTACGTTGCCTGCTACACAGAGGACCATATTAGACGGGGTATAAAATGCTTCGTGACAATGGTACAGCGTTTCTGCCGTGATCTGTACAATAGACTCTACAGAACCAGCCACAGAGTTTCGCACGGGGTGATGTTCGTACAGGGCTTCCAGGAGCCGATGGTATGCTTGCCAGCCAGGGCGGTCTTCGATCATGCGGATCTCCTGCCCGATGATTCCCTGCTCTTTCTCCACACTCTCTTTGGTAAAGTAAGGCACCGAAACGAAGCTGAGCAGAGTCCGAAGATTTTCCCAGAAGCCTTCGGTACACTCAAAATGATAGCCTGTAATGGCTGTGCTGGTGAACGCATTCGGCGATGCCCCGGTCGCTGACAAGGTTTGCAGCGCATTTCCTCCATCTGGCATATCGAACATTTTGTGTTCCAAATAATGTGCAATGCCCATAGGAGTATCCAACCACTGCCCGTCTAACTGAAAACGTGTGTCCATGCCACCGTATCGAGTGGCAAAAAAAGCATAGCTTTTTCTAAACTCAGGCTTTGAAAAAACGAACACACCAAGTCCGTTTTCTAACCTATCTTCATACATGGTTTCCGCAATGCGGCTATACTCATGTCGGATCATGGTTCAGCCCTCCTTATTCCGTAGGGTGTATACGCTGTCTAACTGGACGCCTTGCGCTATCTGAATCACTTGGTCTAAAGTGACTTGGGCCAAGGCTGCTTCCAGTTCTTCCGGCGCAAAGCTCGTCCCCGTCACAAAACGGTTGAGCCAATACTCCTCTAAGCGACCTTGGGAATCCTGTGTTATCCGCAGGTTGCTTATCATCGAGCGGCGAGCGACTTCCAGTTCTCCCTGATCAATTTGACCGTTTTGGCAGGCTTTGAGCTGGGCAAGGATCTCATCCTCTGCGCGTTGGAAATTTGCAAACTCCACACCGGAATAGACATGAAGCACGCCTTTATTCTGGACCAACGCGCTGTTGGCAAAATAGCAAAGAGACAGCGCCTCGCGGACATTTAAGAATAATTTTGCGTTGGTCGTGCCACCGTACACTGCGTTGAACAGCATAGCTTGCGCGACCTTTTGCTGCGAGAGGAAGCTACCACCGGTCCGGAAACCTAGGATCAGCTTTCCTTGGTTGACCTCCATCTGGTCCTGGAACCGACGGACAGGACCTTCTGGTGTATTTCTCACTGCCGTCTGCGGGATCGGACGACGCTCTGTCTTTGGCAATCCGGAAAATGCAACACGAAAAGCAGCTTCAACGCGATTTGGGTCGGCAGAGCCGCAATAATACAGATAGATCGGTGCAGTTTCCAACAGCTCCTGGTAGCGAGCAAATAATTTCTGGCCTGTAACGGACTTTGCTTGCTCTTCTGTCCCCATCTTACCCAGGCCATATGCTTCGTCCCGGCACATCTGCTCCTGCAAGCGGGAAAGGGAATATTGCAGTTTATCATTGACCTGGCTACGGATACGGTCGATCAAATTTTCCTGCTCACTGGATACATAGTCCGGCAGAAAAGAGACGCCGTCTCCGGCAGGCGAAAGGACCATCTCCCCCAATAGCTGGGCAGCAGGCTCTAAAATATAAGTCCCCGCCGGAACAAAGGCATCGTCCAGGAAGCTAGCCAAGAAACCAACGCACTGGACCTCTCCTTTTTTTCGCAGAACAGGAGAAATGGTTCCGCCGTATAAATCGTCCGTCGCAGCAGAGAGTGATTCCATATCTGGATGCGCTTGGGTACCTCGCTGCAGGACCCAGGGAAGCAATGCGTTCAGTGCAGCTGTCTTTTCGGACAAGGGCTCTAAAAACGTAACACCCAGTATAGAGGTTTTGAATTTTTGGGTCTGGACCGTCCGAAGTGTCACACCAGGGGCCAGATAAATTTCTTTCATTGGGAGCATAGACCGCCCTCCTTACCTTTAATTTGCAAATAGGTGTGGCGCACCCATTAAAAATAGAACACGAGTATATTCTAACATTCTAGCACGATTTAGGGAATTGTAAAGGACAACTGTTCTTCCCAGAAAATCTTGTCCCATTCCATAGAATTTCATGCAAATCCCCCTTGACAAAATCAGTCATATAGGGTAAGATAAATCCACTGTAAAGGAAATAAGCTTTACAGTGGCGCGAAAGGAGGGTCCGTCCATGAAAAGTCAAGCGTACCGCATGGCTATGCTTTACGATTTCTACGGCGATCTTCTGACCACCCGCCAAAAGGAATTCTATGACCTGTATTATAATGACGACCTCTCTCTTTCCGAGATTGCAGAAAACTACGACATCACCCGTCAAGGCGTAAGAGATATTATCGTGCGGGCTGAACGAGCCTTAGAAGATATTGAGGAGAAAACAGGTCTGATCCAGCGATACCACCGCACCAGGGCTGCACTGTCTTCCTTGCGTGATTTGTGTCAGCAAGTTCGGGAATTGAATGAGGAACGCTTTTCCGACAATGACCTGGACGACTTGATACAGCAGATGACAACGGTCATAAATGACATGGAGAGGGAGTGAACTTCCAATGGCATTTGAAGGATTAACTGAAAAACTCTCCTCCGCGTTCAAAAAACTGCGGAATAAGGGCCGTCTGACGGAATCCGATGTCAAAGAGGCCATGCGTGAGATTCGCTTGGCTCTGTTGGAAGCAGACGTTAGCTACAAAGTCGTCAAAGACTTTATCAAAGGCGTCACAGAAAAAGCGGTCGGCGCAGAAGTCTTAGAAAGCCTGACCCCTGCACAGGCAATCGTTAAAATCGTTAACCAGGAGCTCATCAACTTAATGGGAGGCGACAGCACCAAGATTACGATCGCTTCCCAGCCACCTACGGTTGTCATGGTGGTTGGTTTGCAAGGCGCTGGTAAAACCACCAACGCAGCTAAGCTAGCAGGGTTGATGCGGAAGCAGAATGGGAAGCGTCCTTTGCTTGTGGCCTGTGATATTTATCGTCCCGCTGCCATTCAGCAGCTAGAGGTCGTGGGAAAGCAGTTAGATATCCCTGTCTTCCAAATGGGCCAGGAAAATCCTGTTGTGATTGCACAGGCAGCCATTGAGCATGCCAAAAAACATGGCAACGATATGGTTTTTCTGGATACAGCTGGCCGTCTTCACGTGGATGAAGCGCTGATGGAAGAGTTACAGAACATCAAGGAAACTGTCCACCCCAATGAGATCCTGCTGGTCGTGGACGCGATGATCGGCCAGGATGCTGTCAATGCGGCCAAAGCGTTTGACGATGCCCTAGACATCGACGGTGTTGTCTTGACCAAGCTGGACGGCGACGCCCGCGGCGGTGCAGCCCTATCGATCAAAGCTGTGACTGGAAAGCCTATCAAGTTCGTGGGCATGGGCGAAAAGCTAGATAATATTGAAGTATTTCATCCGGACCGTATGGCTTCCCGTATTTTGGGTATGGGCGACGTGCTGACACTGATTGAAAAAGCAGAGCAGCAGTTTGATATGCAAAAAGCCCAAGAGCTAGCGGAAAAACTCAAGAAAAACCGTTTTACCCTGCAAGATTACTATGATCAGCTGGTACAAGTAAAAGGCATGGGCTCCATGGATGAACTCCTGGGTATGATGCCTGGCCTAAACACCAAGGCGCTGGAGAGTGCCACGATCAACGAAAAGGCCCTCTCCCACACGGAAGCAATCATCCTATCGATGACACCCCAGGAACGGGAAAATCCTGCGATTTTGAACAGTAGCCGGAAAAAGCGCATTGCCGCTGGCTGTGGCTTACAGGTCGTAGATGTGAATCGTCTACTTAAAGAGTTCGGCATGATGCAACAAATGACCAAGCAGATGTCAAAACTCACGGGCAAGCGCCGGAAAGGAAAATTTGGCAAGCTCCCCGGAGGAATGCCAGGCTTACCTTTTTAATGGTTTTGTTGGTACCCGCCACGAGCGGTTCCATAGATATGAACGTATTACATTTGGAGGTGAAAGGACATGGTTAAGATCAGACTTCGCAGAATGGGCTCCAAGAAGAACCCCTTCTATCGTATCGTGGTTGCAGACTCTCGTTATCCCCGTAACGGCCGCTTCATCGAGGAGATCGGCACTTACGATCCCCTGCAGGAGCCCGCTGCTATCAAGGTGGATGCCGAGCGTGCTCAGGCTTGGATCAAGACCGGCGCTCAGCCCACTGAGACCGTGAAGGCTCTGCTGAAAAAGGCAAGCGCCATCTGATTTGGAGGGCACATGAAGGACTTGCTCACTTATATCGCCCAAAATCTGGTGGAACACCCCCAGGCCGTGGACGTACAGGAGACGGAAACGGACGGTAATGTTGTGCTTGAGCTCCGGGTCGATCCCAGTGATATGGGAAAGGTGATCGGTCGACAAGGTCGGATCGCCAAGGAAATCCGCACGCTGATGCGCTCTGTGGCCCAGCGCCAGGGCAAAAAGGTTTCCGTCGAAATTATGGACTGAAGAATGGCGGCGCTTATGGCGTCCGCCATTTTTTCCACTCTATACAAGGAGGTATTCCCATGAAACACCGTTATTTAGAAGCAGGAAAAATCGTCAATACACACGGTATTGCCGGAGAAGTCAAGATTATGCCTTGGGCGGATGACCCAGATTTTCTATTGAATTTTAAGACGCTTTATCTGGACGGAAAACCGATCCACATTCGTTCTGCACGGGTCCACAAAAATGCTGTACTGATGAAATTGGATGGCGTAGATGATATTAACGAAGCCATGAGACTGAAAAATAAAGTTGTCTCCATCGACCGAGAAGATGCTACGCTAGAAGAAGGTTCGTTTTTTCTGGCAGACCTCTATGGTCTGGAAGTCCGGGATACGGACAGTGGAGAGGTGCTTGGAACCATCTCTGATGTGTTAACGCCTCCGGCAAACAACGTCTATATAGTAAAAGGGACAAAGCGGGAATATATGATCCCTGCTGTTTCAGAATTTATCGTAGAGACAAATGTGGACGAGGGCTATCTCTTGGTCCACCTGATCGAAGGGATGTGATGCTTATGGAGTTTCGCTACCATATTCATATTATGACGCTCTTCCCTGATGTCGTTGGCGATATGCTGTGTGAATCTATTTTGGGCCGCGCTCAAGAACGGAATATTATTCGGATTGACTGCCATCAGATTCGGGATTACACTCTAAACAAACAGAAGCAGGTCGATAACTATCCTTATGGCGGCGGCCACGGAGCTGTCATGCAGGCTGATCCCCTTTATCAATGCTGGAAGCACCTGTGTGACGAAGCTGGAGAGCAGCTCCATACGATCTACCTCTCCCCTGCTGGAAAAGTATTTAAGCAGGTAGATGCCAAACGCCTCCAACAGGACTACAAAAAACTGATTTTAGTTTGTGGCCACTATGAGGGAATTGACCAGCGTTTTATCGATGAGTGTGTTGACGAAGAAATCTCTATTGGAGATTTTGTCTTGACTGGTGGAGAAATTCCCGCTATGGCCCTGACGGATGCTGTATGCCGCTTGGTTCCCGGTGTCCTGTCTGATGCAGAGTGCTTCACTGATGAAAGTCACTGGGATGGTCTGCTGGAGTATCCCCAGTACTCTCGCCCAGAGGTATGGCATGACCGCCACGTTCCCCCGATCCTGCTTTCCGGCCATCACGCCAACATCGCCAAATGGCGGCGCAAGCAGGCGCTTCGCCGGACCAAGGAACGTCGGCCGGATATGTATGAAAAATTAGATCTTTCCTCTAAAGCAGATAAAAAACTGCTTCGAGAAATAGAGCAAGAAAATGCTGAAAAAAATCACGACTGCGAATAAGTGCAGCCGTGATTTTTTCACGCTTTTCTGTAAAAAGTGCGGCGTCGCAGTTTCAGCGACGCCGCACAGGAATTGAATAGATAAGGGTTACTTATCGACTACGAAATTTTCGTTGGTCAGTTCATTGTACTTGCCGCGCTTAACATAGTGCGTGTGCAGGTACTCATGGGAGGCATGACAGCCAGGACCGCCCCACTCTTTATAGAAGTGCATCAGAGACTGATTTTCATGAGACTTACGAACCGTCTTGCGCTCATCTTCCCCATAGAGGGCTTCCATGCGCTTCTGGCGAATAATCTCGATGTTCTCCTGGGGACGGGGCTGACCGCCGCCGGTGATGCAGCCGCCAGGACATCCCATGACCTCAATAAAGTGATAGGGGGAGGTACCATTTCTAATCTGGTCCATCAGCTTCCGGGCACCGGCAAAACCACTGGTGACAGCAATCTTCACCTCAAAGCCTTCCGCAGCTCTCCACTCCGGCTTTACATTCTCCAGCTTGATCGTTGCTTCCTTGATTTCTTCCAGGCCCACAATAGGAGAAACGTGCAGATTGGGGAATGGCAATTCCCGACCAGTGATGATCTCATACACAGTCCGCAGTGCAGCTTCCATCACACCACCAGTCACACCGAAAATATCCGCTGCGCCAGTAGAGAAGCCCATAGGATCATCAAAGCTCTCCTCCGGCAGGCCGTGGAAGTTGATACCCATGGCCTTGACCATATCACCCAGCTCACGAGTGGTCAAGACTGCATCAACGTTGGGTACACCATCATTGCTCAGTTCGGGTCGGGCACACTCCGTCTTCTTAGCGGTACAGGGCATGATGGAAACGACATACATGTCCTCTGGTTTCTTGCCTAGCTTCTTGGCATAGTAGCTTTTTACCACAGCACCAAACATCTCGTGAGGAGACTTACAGGTGGACAGGTTGTCCAGATGCTCAGGATAATTATGCTCGATGAACTGGATCCAGCCGGGAGAGCAGGAAGTAATCATTGGCAATGTTGCCACACCGCCATTGATAACAGCCTGGAAGCGCTCTAAGAACTCTGTCCCTTCTTCCATGATAGTCAGGTCTGCGCCCCAGTTGGTGTCGAACACATCGTCAAAACCCATGCGGTGCAGAGCAGCAGCCAATTTCCCAGTCTCACTGTAACCGGCGGGCAAACCAAAACATTCACCGATGCCAACGCGAACAGCGGGAGCTGGTTGGACTACAACGTGCTTGTTGGGATTGTTGATGGCTTTCAGGACACGGTCCCGGTGGCTGGTTTCTTTCAGCGCACCCACCGGGCAGACGATCACGCACTGGCCGCAATAGGTGCAGGCGGTGTTGCCAATGGGCAAACCAAACGCAGGAGTGATGACAGTCTGGAATCCACGGTTCTCTGCCGTGAGAATCGACGTGGTTTGCACTTTGTTGCAAACACTGACGCAACGGCGACAAAGAATACACTTATTGGGGTCACGGGTGATAGACTCACTGACATCGATGGGGCGCAAATCACGCTCCCCTTCATAAGGGGAATCCTCTACACCCAGCTCCCGGCCCAAAGCCTGGAACTCACAGTCCTGGTTCCGGGCGCAGGTCAGGCACTTCTTATCGTGGTTAGAGAGCAACAGCTCATACATAGTTTTGCGTGCTTCCTGGACCTTGGCATTGTTAGTATCAATGACCATGCCATTCCGGGCCTCCACCATACAGGAAGCCTGGAGATTCTTAGCAGGAGGGCTAATCTGCTCTACCACACAGATGCGGCAGGCACCATACTGATGGATGCCCTCTAAATAGCACAGCTTGGGAATGTGGATGCCATTCAGCTCCGCTGCTTGCAGGATAGTGCTGCCGGCGGGGGCGACACATTCTTTGCCGTTGATCGTGAGTTTAATATCAGCCATTACTTACCTCCTGTCACAGCGCAGGCAGCGGCTGGCCTCAGCACGGGCATCCAGCTCGTGCATACCAAGGTTACGTTCGCAGAAGCTGCCAACTGCTTTTTCCGCCTCGATCTGTCTGGTCAGGAAGCGGTCGTGGGGCACTATATCGCCCTCAATGTGATAATCGGTGATCTCCTGGTCAAATCCCTTGAAGAGTTCGCCAGAGCCGCCCAGGTACTTGTCAATACCGGAAGCGGCTACTTTAGCCTCATGGACTGCATTAACGATATCCTCAGGGCCGCGGTGTGCGTCACCGCCAACGAAAACACCCGGCATAGAAGTTGCCTGCGTGTAGTGATCAGCCACCACCCGGTCACCATTGAGCTGAATGGTGCCCTTGATAAACTTAGTGTCCGGTGTCTGAGAGATGGCCGGAATAGCCACATCAAATTCCTCGACGTAAGTTTCTCCGCTGGCAACGGCCTTCCGGCGGCCGGAACTGTCGAACTGACCCAATTTCTGCTTCATGATGCAGATGCTGTTAAGCTTTCCGCCGATGCCCACAAAATCAGTGGGATTGACCAGGGTACGAATCTTGACGCCCTCTTCAATAGCGTCCTTGATCTCGACCTTATCAGCAGGCATATCCTCGATGGTACGACGATACAGGATGACCACTTCGCTGGCCCCCAGACGGATGGCAGTACGAGCGGAGTCGATGGCGGTGTTGCCGCCGCCAATGACAGCCACACGCTTGCCAGTGAAGTCCAAATCGTGTTTCAGGAAATGGCGCTTCAGGAAGTCCAAGCCATGATATACACCTTCCAGATCCTCGCCGGGGATGCCCAAACGCAAGGTCTTCTGTGCACCAATGGCAATAAAGATCGCGTCGTAATTCTTCTGCAGAGAGCGGAAGGACACATCCACACCGATTTTGGTGTTCAGGATGATGTTCACACCAGCACGTTCGATGGTGCCGATTTCACGCTCCAGAATATTCAGAGGCAGACGATAGTCAGGGATGCCGTAGGTCATCACACCACCAGCACGCCGCTCTGCTTCGTAGATGTCAACGTGATAGCCCAGACGAGCCAAATAATAACCACAGGTTAAGCCGGAAGGACCAGCGCCAATAATAGCTACGCGCTTGTCAATATCGGCCTGTGGCTTCAGGTCCTCGTCGTAGGGGAAGCCCTGTGCGTAGGCCCAGTCTGTTGCAAAACGCTTCAGCTCGCAGATATTCATAGCTTCATCTACGCTACCTCTCCGGCATCGGCTCTCACAGGGATGTGTACAAACACGCCCGCAAATACCAGACAGGGGGTTATCCCGCAGCATAATGCGAGCGGCACCCATATAGTCGCCGGTAGCAATCAGACTCATATAGCCGGGGATGTTGATACCTGCAGGACATGTATTCTCGCAGGGGCTAGAAACGATATCGCCACAGACGCCAGCAGAACATTTCTTCTCTACAATGTGCTCCTCGTACTCCGAACGGAAGTACTTAATAGTGGATAGGACTGGGTTGGGAGCCGTCTGACCTAAACCGCACATAGCCGTGTCTTTGATGATACCGCCCAGATGTTCCAGCGTTTCGATGTCTCCGGGCTTGCCCTCACCGGTAGTAATACGATTCAGGATCTCCAGCATCCGCTTGGTACCGATCCGACAGGCAGTACATTTACCGCAAGACTCTTCTTGAATGAAATCCAGGTAGAACCGGGCAGTATCGACCATGCAGGTATCTTCATCCATGACGATCAGGCCACCGGAACCGACGATAGAGCCCAGTGCAGCCAAGGACTCATAATCCAGCGGCGTATTGATGTTCTCCGCCGTGATACAGCCACCGGAGGGTCCACCCGTCTGCGCAGATTTGAACTTTTTCCCGTTGGGGATGCCGCCACCGATGGAATAGATCACTTCGGACAAAGGAGTGCCCATGGGGACCTCCACCAGGCCGGTGTTTACAATGTTGCCAGACAGAGCAAACACCTTGGTGCCAGGACTCTTTTCCGTACCAAACTGACGGAACCAGTCAGCACCCTGCAGCATAATCGCAGGCACCGTCGCCAGCGTCTCCACGTTGTTGATAATGGTCGGTTTGCCAAATAGACCACTTTGGAATGGGAACGGCGGCTTCTGACGAGGCTCACCACGCTGACCTTCTACAGAGGCCATCAGAGCAGTTTCCTCACCACAGACGAATGCGCCAGCACCAATACGGATCTCAATATCAAAATCAAATCCAGAACCGAAAATATCCTTGCCCAGAACACCTTCTTCTCTAGCCATTTCCAGAGCCGCCTGCAAACGTTCCACGGCGATGGGATATTCGGCACGGATATACACCACGCCATGATTGGCACCAATAGCATAGCCGCCAATCAGCATACCCTCAATGACGCTGTGCGGGTCACCCTCAAAGACAGAGCGATCCATGAATGCACCAGGGTCACCCTCGTCGGCATTACAAATGATGTACTTCTCGTCACCTGGCTCATTGTAGGCAGCTTCCCACTTCACTCCAGTGGGGAAACCTGCACCACCGCGGCCACGCAGGCCGGATTTTTTCATATTCTCGATGACTTCCATCCGATCCCCTTTTTCTAGGATCTGAGCCAAGGCCAGGTAGCCATCCTTGGAAACATAGCTGTTGATACAGTTCACATCAATCAAGCCGCAGTTCCGCAACGCGATACGAACCTGATCTCGGAAGAACGCCACATCGTGAATATTGGAGACACGCTTCTTCTGAATGCTGTCGTAGAAGGTATATTCGGTCACAGGTTCGCCGCCGATGAAGTGTTTCTGCACGACGTCTTTCACCCGTTCTGGAGTCATCTCAGTATAGTAAGTCTCATCCGGCAGAACGTAGACCACAGGACCTACAGCGCAGGTGCCCATACAACCACGCTCGATAACAGCCACTTTATCGGAAAGGCCGGCCTTTTCCAGCTCTTCCACCATGGCGTCTCGAACATCTTTACAACCGGAAGACATACAGCCGGTGCCGTAACATACCATGCACAGGTGGCTGTACTGGCCCATCTTCTCCAGATAAGCCTCCTTCATATGTTTCAGATCTTCAATGCTTCTGATCATGCTTTGGCACCTCCTTCGGTCAGAGTCCCCAGGGGATCTTCATACTGGGCCAGGATGCCACGCAGTTTCGCTGGTGTCACCTGCTTGTAAACGTCGTCATCCACCATCATCGCCGGGGCCAGGCCGCAGGCACCGATACATCGGGCAATTTCAAAGGTAAACTGGCCGTCCTCCGTGGTACCACCCACTTCGACTTCCAGATCCCGTTTGATGGCGTCCACGACTTTTTTGCCACCACGGACATAGCAAGCTGTACCCTGGCACATACGAATGGTGTGTTTACCACGCTTTTGAGTCGAGAAGAACGAGTAAAAACTCACCACACCGCTGACCTCTGATACAGGCAGATCCATACCATCAGCGATAAACTCCTGTAACTGCATGGGAAGATAACCAAAAATCTCCTGGGCAGCATGGAGCACCATGATCAACGAACCTTCTTTGTCTTTGTACTGCTGAATGACCTGGGCAACTTGGGAATAGAGTGCCTTTTCATCCGTGCCACAGGTGGCACAGACAGTATCCGGTCTTTCGTTCATAGTTTTCCTCCTTTTCCTACATACCGGAGTACTCCCGGTTTGCAGATGGTTTCGTGAGCCATTTGCGGCTAGAAAAGAAACGATATAAATGCTCATTTATATCAGAGTGGTGCTATCACTCTGAGCCCAATACAAAAGAAACCTCTTTTGAGAAACAGCACCCCCACCTCGCCTGGGCCTGCGAGGCGGAATCTAAATTATATGTATGCACATTGGAGCTGTAGTATCAAATGTAATTATAATAATTCCATCTCTTTTTGTCAATCTACAAAACAGACCAAAACGATATTTTTGCAACCAGAAAATTCACATTTTAGCTGTTTGCGTTAGCTAACTCCTGCGTTATATCAAAAAACTTGCAATATAAGCATGTTGAAATGCAAAAAAGAAGCGCCAACCTTGCAGGATTTGGCGCTTCTCTCTATGGAAAGGATTTTAATAACAAAGTGAATATTGTAGCATTTTTATGCAACAAAGTGTCAATGTAGCGTCTCATGCCGAAAATGCGGTTTCATCGGCCACTGCAGCGGCTTGTACCATTGCGTTGGCAAACCCTCGAACATCAAAGCCAGGAATGCCCTGGAAGATACTTTCCAGCCGCATCTGTAAACGCTGACGGAATGCATCTGCCAACTCACGACCTGGAGCCTCTAGATGAATAATCCAAGACCGACGGTCGTTTTCATCCAAACACGTAGTAAGGTAATTCTTTTTTCTCAGGGAATCTACCATACGGCAGATGGAGGAAACAGACAACTGCAAGTGTGTTCCCTGGAGTTTTTTCTGGGTACAGGCCTCAGGATACTGGGCCAGATGAACCAGGACGAGCATCTCGTTTTCAGACAGCTGATGCTCCTTACCCAGGTCAATCAAGATGTTGCGGTATTGCTCGGTCAAGGTATAGCAGGCGCTGATGACAGCAAACGAATCATCACCGTTGCAAAGGAAAGGTAGTTGAGTGCTCATGGGTGGTTCCTCCTTCAGTCGTGCGGGGTGTAAAATAACAATGGTCTTATCGTTTGGTTGAGTCTTACTTCTTTTTACAGATGAAACTATAGCACTCGAAAGAAAATTTTGCAAGAGTTTTCTTTCTTCTTTCAGAATTTTTGGCGAAATTACCACATTTTTCGCTAAAAATTGCCAATTACTTCAGAATCAGCTTGATGTTTTGCATAATTTTATGCAAAACCAGAAATTTTTCCGTCAATTATCTTATTTTTTGCATCAGCAATTTCAGAATCCTACTTTCCTGGCAGGAAAAGAGGCCCGTCCTAAAAGAGACGGGCCTCAACAGTGGGATACGCGGCGCTGGAATCGGTACGATGGAAATCAAATTTAGCTCAAGTGCCTAGGTAAGCAGCCTTGATGGATTCGTTGGTCAGCAGTTCTTTGCCAGAGCCAGACATGGTGATGCGCCCCGTTTCCAGCACATAGCCTGTGTGCGCAGTCTTGAGCGCCATGTTTGCATTCTGCTCAATGAGCAGAATGGTCACTCCTTTTTTGTTTACCTCTTCGATGATACGGAAAATCTCTCGCACAACCAGAGGGGCTAAGCCGAGGGATGGCTCATCCATCATCATAACCTTCGGGCGGCTCATCAGTGCGCGGCCTACGGCCAACATCTGCTGTTCGCCACCGGAGAGTGTGCCGCCTGCCTGCCATTCACGCTCCCGCAGACGGGGAAACAGATTGAAAACCCACTCCATATCCTCGGAAATATCGTCTTTTCGCAGGTAGGCACCGACCTTTAAGTTTTCCTTTACTGTCAGGTCTGCAAAGATACGGCGGCCCTCTGGGACCAGAGTAACACCCTTAGAGACGATCTCTGTGGGGTTCTTCCCGGTGATGTCTTCTCCCCTGTAGAGGATCTTTCCACCTCTGGGCTTAACCAGGCCAGAGATGGCACGCAGGGTGGAGCTTTTCCCGGCTCCGTTGGCACCGATCAAGGTGATAATCTCCCCTTCTGGTACATCAAAGGAAATACCCTTAACGGCTTCGATGCCACCGTAGTTGACTTGCAGGTTCTGAATACTGAGAATTGGCTCACTCATCTTCTACTACCCCCAGATAGGCGTCAATCACGTGCTGATTCTTCTGGATCTCCTCCGGTAGGCCCTTTGCGATGAGGCTGCCGAAGTCCAGCACATAGATACGATCGGAAATGTTCATGACCAGATCCATATGGTGCTCGATGAGCAGGATGGTCAGGTGATACTTTTCTCGGATGTCATGGATAAAGTCTGCCAGTTCCAGTGTCTCCTGGGGATTCATGCCGGCGGCAGGCTCGTCCAAAAGCAACAGTTTCGGATTCGTCGCTAAGGCACGGGCAATTTCCAGACGGCGCTGGAGACCATAAGGCAGGCTGGTTGCCAAGTCATCTCGGTGTTTCCAAAGGCCCTGCTCTCGCAGAAGCGATTCTGTCTCTGTACGCATCCGAGCCTCTTCCTTCCGGTTAACCCGAAAGGTCGAGGAAAACAAGTTCTGATTAGCACGCATATGCTTAGCAACAATAACATTGTCAAACACGGTCATACTTTTCCAGAGTCGGATATTCTGGAACGTCCTAGCGATCCCCATCTTGGTGATGTGGTCTGGCGTAGGAGCAATCACGTGGCCAAGATATTTAGTAGGATCCTCCCCTTTGTAGAGCTTTTTCATTTTGCCCTGTGGGTGATTCCGTACGTAGGGCTTGTCATAGAAGTTAACCTGCCCGTTACTGGGCTGATAAACACCAGTGATAACGTTGAAGCACGTAGTCTTTCCGGCACCGTTCGGTCCGATGAGTGCTACAATTTCCCCTTCGTTGACCTCCATGGAAAGATTATTCACAGCCACCACACCGCCAAACTGCATGGTGATATTGTCAAGCTGTAAGACATGGTCACGCTGGCTCATCTCTGCTCACCCTCCTTCCCTTCGTCTGCCACAGCGGGGACACCTTTGCGTTTGCGTAGTTTGCGAATCATACCCGTAAAGGAGATCTCTTTATCGCCCATGATACCGCGGGAGAAGAACAGAACGATAACCATGATGACCACCGAAAAGACCACCTTTCGGAAACCATCTCGGAAGAAGGGCACAGACATCCCCATAAAGGAACCACTGTCCAGGAAGCGCAGCCACCATTCAGAGCAGGCAATATAAAGGAACGCACCGATGCAGCTACCAGAGATAGAGCCGATGCCGCCGATGACTACGATCAGCAGGATCTCATACGTCATCGTGGAGGCAAAGGGGTCGGCCTGGACCGTTGTCTGGAACATGGCCAATAGCGCACCACCCACGCCAGCAAAGAAGCTGGAGATCATGAAGGAGAACATCTTGTGCTTAAAGAGGTTGATACCCATGGCTTCGGCAGCCACTTCATCATCTCGGATGGACTTAAAGGCACGGCCATAGGACGAGTTCACTAGCAGAACGATGATGACAATGGAGAGTGTTGCAATCAGGAACGGGAAAATCGTATCCAGCTGGTAGATCATACCACCCACCTGGAGCTTAATATCATGGAAGTTAGTGTACTTCCGCAGCAGGTTCGAGCCGTTTGTGATTCTACCCAATCCATCCCACTGGAAAATGGCACGGATAATCTCGGCAAAGCCCAGAGTTGCAATGGCTAGATAGTCACTCTTCAGGCGTAGGACAGGGATACCAATGAGTGCCGCGAAAATCGCTGCCACAGCACCAGCGATGAGGATGCAGATGATCGATCCCAAGAAGCTACCGGCGTTGTCTCCGAGTGCATTGCTGATGATCTGAGGAATCGAAAATTGGATAGCACCGCCATCAAAATATTGGTAAACAGATGCATGCTGCTCTGCAGGAATCGAGAAGATTGCATAGGCATAGGCGCCGATCAGCATGAAGCCAGCCTGACCAAGAGAGAACAACCCCGTGAAACCGTTTAACAAGTTCATTGACACACACACCAAGGCATAAATCACACCTTTTTTCAGAACGGTGGTGAGCATAATCGTCGTGGAGTTGGTGGGGAGCGCATTGTCCAGCAGGAACAGGAAGATGTACAACGCCGCCAACAGAACAATGGCGATCAAGGTCCCAATCTTCTTCTCAGGGGCCACGGAAGTTTTTAATTTTTTTCCCATAGCACACCTCACACCTTATCCGTGGACTTCTCACCGAAGATACCGGTGGGCTTGAACAGAAGAATGGCAATCAACAAGACAAAGGTAAAGGCGTCAGAGAAAGCCGTCCACCCCAGACCCTTGATGATATTTTCACAAATACCGATAATAAACGCACCAATCACTGCGCCAGGTACAGAGCCGATGCCACCAAACACAGCGGCTACAAAGGCCTTCAGGCCAGGCATAGAACCGGAGGTAGGAATGACCGAAGTGTAGTTAGTAAAGTACAGCAGAGAACCAACCGCCGCCAAGCCACAGCCGATGACGAAGGTCATGCTGATGACGTTATTGATTTTGATGCCCATGAGCTCACTCGTCTCAAAGTCTTTGGAGACGGCACGCATGGCCATGCCGATCTTTGTCTTCTTAATAAGCACTACCAGCAGAATAACCAGAACGATAGTAATGATGGGGGTAATAATCGTCACCATCTTGGTGCTGGCTGCACCAATTTGAATCTGCTTAGAAAGGAAAGAAATGTTGGGGTAGATCTGGGGCAAACCACCGGTAAAATACAGTGCGCAGTTCTGCAACAGATACGATACACCGATGGCAGAGATCATGACCGACATACGAGGCGCCGAGCGCAACGGTTTGTAGGCAACCTTTTCAATGATAACGCCCAATAAAATCGTTGCCACCACAACGATGATGATGGAAACGTAGATGGGCAAAGACGCTGTGGCATAGACCATAATAAGGCCAGCCACCATGAACACATCACCGTGAGCAAAGTTGATCAGACGGAGGATACCGTAGACCATGGTATACCCAATAGCGATCAGTGCATACTGGCCACCGACAGAGATGCCGAAAAGCAAGTATGGCAAATTGGTGGATAGAAATTCAGACATAGTCAGTCTCTTCTCCTTCTCTTTAGTTTTTGGGAGCGCATCGATACGTTTCCCAGCACAACACGCTGTGGAACGGGTCGATACGTTCCCATCCGGGACGGGGCTGAAAGCAGGAATACTACCGAGTGGAAGAAAGGCGGGGGCACATTTGTGCCCCCGCCACAAAGCAGTCATAGCGTTTGTTTGGGGCGACTACTTTTCGGAGAAAAGTTCGTCCAGTTTACTGAGCGTCCTGAACACCCTGAACCGTGACAAAGTCCCACAGACCAGTTTCGGTGTTTGCAGTCTTAATGAAAGCACTGTCGCGGATAGCATCGCCAGTCTCGTTGAAAGCAATCTCACCGGTGATGCCAGTGTACTTCACATTAGGCAGCGCTGCCTTCACAGCAGCAGGCTCGGTAGATCCAGCAGCCTTCAGTGCTTCCAGTGCGGTGTAATAAGCATCGTAACCCATGACGGACACAGCTGCCACGATGTCGTTGCCGCCATTGTTGGCCAAGTTGGTGGAGTCAGCGTTGATCCACTCCTTGAAGCCCTTCTCGAAGTCAGGGTCACCGCCCTCAGCATAGAAGGTGGAAACATAAATCTGCACGTTTTTGCCCTTAGCTGCGCCCAAGATCACATTGGAGTCCCAGGTGTCAGAAGCAATCAGAGGCATGGTGATGCCCTGTGCAGCAGCCTGCTCCACGATCAGCTGAGCATAGCTGATGGAGGTGGGGGCGAAGATAACGTCAGCGCCCTTGTTCTTGGCGTTGGTCAGGTAAGAGGTAAAGTCAGAGTTGTTCTTGGGGAAGGAGTCGGTGATAACGGTCATGCCCATCTTCTCTGCAGCCTGCTTGAAGTAGTTGACCAGGCCCTGGTCATAGTCATTACCCAGCTGACCCAGGCAGTAAACAGTCTTTGCATTTAGCTCGTCATGGGCAAAGTTTGCCAGAACAGTGCCCTGGAAGGGATCCAGGAAAGCGATACGGAAGTAATGGTCATTTCCCTCAGTGACCTGGGGATTGGTGCAGGTCACGCCGATGGCGGGCACACCACCCTGAGCAAAGGTGTCGGAAGCAGCGATAGACACGCCAGAACCATAGGAACCCAGAACCACAGAAGCACCTTTGGAAATCAGAGTGCCGGCAGCGGTCACAGCCTTGTCGTTGGAGGACTCATTATCCACGACCTCCAGCTTCACGTTGTAAGTCTTACCGCCGATCTCCACGGTAGGAGTGACAGAGTTTGCGTACTGCATACCCAGGACCTCCTGCTTGCCGCCAGCGCCGTTGTCGCCGGAGAGGGGTTCAAAGACACCGATGACCACGGTGTCACCGGAAGCAGCAGAACCGTTGTCTGCAGTGCTGTTGCCTCCGCTGGTATCTGCGGGGGTGCCGCAGGCAACCAGACCCACGGTCATGACGCCAGCCAGCAGAAGTGCAAGAATCTTCTTCATTTGTGTAACCTCCTTGAATTTTACTGGGCGTCCGCCTCAGATGGACGGATGTTCGCACACAGCATGTGCATATAGTGTACCAAATAATTTGATAATTTGCAACTTTGTTTTTTCTAATTTTTCTATTTGTCTATTTCTTACACTCTTTTGGACAAAAAATAAAAAAATTTAGCATACCATGTTATTATAAAAATACTTTCTTAAAAATAAAACTGGTTCTCCTATCCTGTAAATAGTAGAATCACCCCCTCCATTTCTTTTCTCAAAAGTAGAAATGGAGGGGGTGATTTTCATGCTCTTTTCTTTTGCAAATAAGGATCAATTACTTTCTGCCATAATAGGCCGGATAACCAACCACAGAAAATACCAATCAGTGCACCACATATTACATCTGTCGGAAAATGAACATACAGATATAACCTTGAAAAAGCGACTAAAATCGCTACGATAAGAACGATCCAGCGACCTTTCCAATGATCACATATTAGCACAGTTGCAGCAGCAAACGCGGCTGTTGTATGACCAGACGGAAAGGATGGATCACTTGGTGGGGGCACCAAAAGTTGTACAGCATCATTTAGTGCAAAAGGTCTGATGCGCCCAACAGCATTTTTTAAAAGCAGGTTGCAGATAAGCAACCCAAGCAGCAACGCCAAAAGCACTCGGAATCCAGTATCTCGTTTTCCTTTCTGAAAAAATAGGATTCCCAAACCAAGAACGATCCAGAGAAGACCTTTATCCCCTAGCCAAGTGATGATTGGCATGACAGTGTCTAGAAATCTAGAATGGAGATGGAAAGAAATCCAGTCTAGAATTCCCAATTCTGCTTGAGAGAGCGCCAACATAGCCCCCTCCTTCCTATGAAACATCATTGGTGTTTTTTTGAATCACCGATGGGGTATCATTTTATCATAGGAAGAAACTCGTTGCAAGCGGTTGGTCTGGCAGAGCAAGGATTTCCTCTAGAACTTTCTCTGTCACTTGGTCTGTATACTTGAAATCAACATATGGATGATACAATTCTTCCAACGTATCATGACAAGCTTTCGCTTCTTTCAAGTAATCAATTGCCTTCTGCTGCTCTTTTTCTGCCAAGTGCAACATTTCCCGAAGTTTTGAACGGTTCTCCTGCCAGACATTTTTCTCTGCCAAACTTTCTGTGTGGATCGTTTGGTACCCCAACCCCGAAGTAACAGCACCTGTCACAAAGGCCAGCTCCAACTCAGGGACTAGAAGGTGGGCCAAAAGTTTCGGCTGAATCGGGTCTGGACAAGATACGACAGTGTAGCCAGCTGCCAGAAAACCAATTTCTAAATTTTCTAGTAGAAGCGGTGCAAGTCCGTTTTCTCCTTGTAAAACGTAGCCACTTTTACAGAGCACTGTAGGGGTTTGATCTAAAAAATAGAACCCTTGGCAAGTTAAACCTCCTAGAAAACGCCGATAGCGCTGGCCAGTTTTTGTGCGGAGCTTTTTTTGCGCATCTGCGAAGAAAGTTTTTGCACACTTCTCTACGTTTCTGACCACAACTTCTGTGCGGAGAGGGGCCCATGCTTCCAGACGTTTTGCCTGCAACATCCGCAGGCATGCATAGGCCAATGGATAACAAGACTGGTATGCTTCGGTTGCCTTAATAACTTCTTCTCGTTTCAAAAAAAGAGCTTCCCTATCATACCCAGCACCCAAATCGACGTAATGTCCTGTAGCGCCTGGGTAGGCTGGGTCCATTCGATGAGGTGCGGTACCATCAACCATGGCGACATTCTTTCTAGGGATGCGGATACCATCCAGTGAATCCGGGTCTCCAGAGCAGAAAATGTATTCTACTTCGTAGCCCATGTTCAGAAGATGATGGGCGACCGTTTTCATCAGCGTAGACTTCCCGCATCCCGCACCGCCCTTAATGACGTAAAAAGCCTGCGTGTTTTTCTGGTCGATCCAAGTGTCATAAAGAGAGACAAAGCCCCCGGCGGAATTGGCACCTAGAAAAAATGAGATGTTATTTTTGGTGTTTGACATAAATAACTCCTCTCATGGGTCAAAGCTACCCTGCTTTTCTATTTAGTCTATGCGTCATGAGCTTGTCTTGTTCCTGTTAAATCAGCCAATCCTCTACGACGGAACGCAGAGTACATGGTGTTACGCCACTTTCGGCTAGCTGCTGCACCAGCTTTAAGACAGCATCTGGTAAAACAGTAATGTCCGGAAGTTCTTTCCTCTCTCCCGTCTGATCCACTGTAACACGAACCCCATAACTTTCACATTGGATCGGCTCCGTAATATCCTTGATCAAAATGTGATAGGTACAGGATAGCGGACGCCCTGCTTGTTGGCTCAGATCAACCGTAGCAAATAAGTGTTCTCTCATAATTTTTTGCTCCTCCTTCTTTTTTATGTCATCAGGCTAAAATCCGTTTCTCTTTTTATTGTACTGTCAATAACAAAAATTGAAAAGGGAAATTTTTCGTCCTATTTCGAGTATTTCCTACATGGGAAATCTTATTTCTACCATTTTTTACAAATTTTTCTTTATTTCGCTATGGATTTCCGAAGAATAGCCTTACTATTTTTTCTGTTCTAAGCCGAAAAGGCCCTTGCGTTTTTCATTTTAGGATGAAAATCAGGAGTAAATCAGTGCCCACTATCGTAAAGAATCCTTACTGCATCGATATAGACGCTCTTGATGATAAGAAACCAATGAAAATTTTCTCTCTTTTTCTTTGATTTAGGGATTGACATTTCGTATATTCCGTGATATTATAAATCACGCATCTAACCGAGGCATTTCATACGGAGAGATGTCCGAGTGGTTTAAGGAGCCGGTCTTGAAAACCGGTGACCCGAAAGGGCCGTGGGTTCGAATCCCACTCTCTCCGCCACCTTCGCTTTTGTAAAATTCTTTTTAACATCGGACTTGGAGAAGTACCCAAGAGGCCGAAGGGGCTCCCCTGCTAAGGGAGTAGGGCGTGTCGAGCGTCGCGAGGGTTCAAATCCCTCCTTCTCCGCCATAGCGCGAAGATACGAACTCTTTATTGTTCGCAATGTCTTCGGGTTAACCATTAAGCTAGAGGATCGTTAAAATACGGTCCTCTAGTTCTTTTTCTTCAAAAACGACAAAAGACCCGGCCTGCCTCCTACGAGACAAGCCGGGTCTTTCTATGCCTATTAAGGTGTTCAATCCACCTCCGGCAGCCCTGCCACCGACGTCAGCAGGGACAGCACACCGGCCAGCACAGTAGCCGACGCCACCACCGGCCACTGCACGGCAGACAGTACCGCCGCTGCGCCGATGGTCGCAATGGCCGTCTGTGCCATGGTCTTGACCGCCCGAACGCCGGCAGCCTTCCACCATTTCTGATTCATGGTCATACCCCCTTTCCAGAATTATAAGAAGTCGTTCTTTTCCAGACGTGCTCGGTAGACCCGTTCGATATGGGCAATGGATAGCGTTGCCTTATCATTCGGGAACTCAGGATGCCGCGCACAATAGCGGTTGTACTCCGTGATGTCCTCCAGGATCTCGTCGAAGTGTTCTTTCGAGTGGAGTTCCCCCTGGAGTATCTCGTCAGCAAAGCGTAGGATTCTCACTCGTGCGCGTTTGGCGTTGCGCTGGTTATCCTCGTGGATATGAGTGGAGAGGTCGTTCGAGATTTCGTCCAGTTTCTCCCGAACGTCCCCGTTAATCTTCTTCCCGACCCATCGAAAAAACGCAGTCCAAGGACAGATTTTGATGGGTACGATCTCGACCACAACGGAAGAGGCCAGCAGGGTCGCTAGGCCGCCGATCAGCTTGCCGCCATACTCAGCCAGCCAGCCACTCACAGCAGCCCCCCACGGTCCAGGACAGCGGCCAGCTCGTCGCGCTTGACATAGCCCTCCGGGGCCAGGCCGTTGACCAGGCCCTTCTCCGTGGCCGTTTTCCAAGCCCCTTCGCTCTGGCTCCACTCCGGCTCTGGCAGGCTGGCAGCGTGGCGCATAGCTTTCTCCAGCAGTGCATAAGCCTGGGCGTCGGTTAGCTGCTTCAAGAACTTTTCAACATCCATCTCTTCCTCTTCCTCCTTCTTCGGTTCGGTGGGCTTCGGCTGGGTGGCCGGCCGCTCCACAACAAAGTAATACTTCACTTGGCTTTTGAAGAGCGCATAGTCGCCCTGGGTACGGACGGCGCGGGTGCTGGCCGGGTCGTTGATGTAGATCACGTTCCCATGGATCTTCCAGACCAGCACGAAATGCCCGGAAGACGTCCAAAGCCCGCGCCCCATGCAGGCGATCACGAGATCGCCCCGGTCCACGGCGGCCTTGGCCTGGGCGTGGTAGGGGCTGTCGGGCTTGCCGTACAGGGTCACACCGTTGAGCATCTTGCAGGTCAGGCCGAAGCGCTTGGCCGCCGGGGCAAAATAGCCGTAATAGGTCCCCTGGTGCGGGGCCTTGTACCCATGCGCCAGCGCCCAGGCGCACTCGGTTTTCGGCGTGATCTTGGGGTCCGCCCAAGTCGCCAGGACCATCGCCATGGCGGTCGGCCCACAGCCAGAGGCTCGGATGGTCGTCTTCTCCCCTTTCGCCGAATAATCCAGGGCCCCCCAGCGGGGGTCCGTCTGGAGATAGCTGACGGGTCTGGTGTTCATGGTCTCACTTCCAGTCGTCCATGCCCTTGCCCTGGTTGCGGTTCTCAAGGAGCTTCAGGTGGTCCATGTGCAGGCGGTAGGCGGAGCTGCCAACCTGGATGCCGTTCTCATGCGCCCACTTCGAGGCGGTCGCGTCCAGGTCACGGCCCTCTGCCTTGCTCTTGGCCATGATCTCCTTCCGGTTGGCCCAGAAGATATTCTCTTCCTTGGTGGTGGGGGCGATCACAGCGCCGAGCTTGTCTCTCTTGATGGTGTTCTTCATGGTGTGTCTCCTTCCTGGTCTTTCTGATTTTTCTGGTCTTTCTCGTCTCGCTTGGTGAAAAAATACGTGATAATGGCCCCGTAGGCCGTGCAAAAGAGGCTCTGTGCCTCCGGGTTCGGCTGGACCGGCGCGAAGAGCAGCGCGATCATGGCCCCGGTCATGGCCAGGGTCACCAGACTCTTCACGTCCACCAGCTTCCAAAGCTGCTTCATGCCGTCTCTCCTCCCCGCTCCAGGTCGTCAATGCGGTGGTTGGCGACCTTGATCTTTTCCTCGTGCAGAGCCACGCTCTCCTCCAGCCGGTACGTCCGCTCGATCACGCTGTTGTGCTTGTCCACCTGCCTGGCCAGCTCCTCCAGCTTCACCTGCAAAATGGCCATCACCCGGCTCTGCTGGTAGTGGTTCGTCAGCAGACACACCAGCAGCGTGACGCCGCCGGTGATCAGCGCCGTCACGACAGTCTCCGTCATGCCCTCTCACCCCCTTTCTGGCTCCCATCATACCGCATCGGGGCGGTGCGCACGCCTGTTATTTGCCCAGGTATTGCATCGGGTCCACAGCCGAAGAGTACGAATTGTTTTCCCAAATCTCCAGGTGCAGGTGGTTGCCGTCGCTCTTTCCCGTGTTACCCACCTTAGCAATTGTTTGATCCTGGCTCACTGTATCACCCTGGTTCACCAGGATCTCACTACAATGCTGATAGAGCGAGATCCTTCCGTCATCATGCTGCACCTTCAAATAGTTACCTCGTGCGCTGTTGTAGCCCACCTCGATCACGGTCCCGCTCCGGGCCGCGCCGATGTTTGTCCCGGCCGGGGCCGGGATGTCGATGCCCTTATGATTTTTAGATGCGCCTGGAACATCGATGTTCCGGGGGCCAAACCCGGAGCTGACCCGTGCGCCTGGGAAGCTCCAGTGATAGGTCCCATCGTCGCTGCCCGCTGCCCGCTGGCTGGCGGTCATGGCGTCCTGTTCTTCTACCCATTTTTCTGCTTCCGCATAGTAGTTCTCTCCCCCGGCCTGCTTTTCCAGGATCGGCACCGTGTACTTCCAGAAATACTTGTCCTGGATGTTCCGGATCTCCTTGCCCACGCCCAGCAGATCCAGCACGTCCGCCTTCTTGTCCTCCGGGATCGCAATGCCGGACTCCTCCACGGCCTTGCGGATGAGCGTACTTTTGGAGTTCTCGATGGTCTTCCCCGTCTTGGGGTCCTTCACGGATTCCAGATCTTTCGTCAGCGCCTTCAGCGTCACGAAGTCCGTCACGTCCAGCCCCGCGTTGGCCACGGCCATCAGCTTCTGCACCGCCTCGCTCGGCGCGATCTCTCCGTTCGATGTCTCATACGTCGCCACGCCCTTGGCGTAGCCCTCCAGGGTCTCCTGCACATACTTCTTCTGCTCGTCGCTGAGCTTCCCATAGGCCTCGGACCCGTTCAGGTGCTCCAGCAGCGGCTGCAAGAGCGTGTCCTTCCTCTCGGTGTAGGCGTCGCTCTCCTGCACCTTTGTCTTCTCCTTTCCCTCCAGCTTCTTGTCAAATTCCTTCGCGCTCAGGTCGGGCAGGGCCGCCCGCAGGTCTGCCTCGATCCGGTCCAGCAGCGCGTCGTTCCCCTGCTCCTTGGCCTTGGCCGCCAGGTCAAAGAATCGCCCGGCGTTCTTCTCGTTCATGGCGTAGAGGAATTTGTTCATCTCATAAATGCCGTCCAGATCCCCCCGGCCATTGAGCCACGTCCGGTAGATCGCCTCTATGTCCCGCTTGATGTTCGCCACCGGCCAGCCCGTCAGCCGTCCGGCCTCCGCCAGCAGGGTGATCACCGCGTTCTTCCGCGTCAGCGCCCCGTCCCCCTGCATGGCTTTCATCGCGTTCGTCATCGCCTTGATGAATTTTGAAATGGAGTCCATGTCCATGCGCTTGGCCGTGTAGCCCTCCAGGATGGAGGCCACGTCCTTGACAAAGGGGATGTAGTTCCAGGGCAGGAAGTCGCTCGCCAGGTCGCCGCTCGCGATGCCCTTGAGCTTCTCCCCCAGCGTCTCCTCGTCCCCTTCCAGGCCGGTCAGGGCCTGGCGGTATTTCTCCCAATAGTCCTCGTCGTCATCGTCGTCCCGCAGCGCGTCGATGAAGGCCTGGCCCACGGCGGCGTTGACCACGATCGAGGCCGTCAGGGCAAAGCACGTCCGCCCCATGTGCCGCATCGCCTGCACCCGTTCCTTGGGCTTCTGCGCCTGCTGCAGGTCATACACCGCGCCCATGAACTGGTTGTAGGTCTTCGTCGGTTCTGCCATAAAGGCGGTCGCCATCTTGCTCAGGCTGTCCGGCTTGCGCATGAATTGGCTCCGCTGCAATACGCCGTCCACCACCTGCGTCCGGTCGATCACCTCGTTGAACCGCGCCGCGACCGCCTGGTAAAAGGCCGTGCTCCCCGCTTCCAGGTCCCGGTGCTTCCGCCGGGTCTCCGCCTCCAGGGCGTTCCCAAGGCCCGACCAGGCCAGGGAGTCCATCGTCCCCGCCGGGGCCATCAGCGCCTCCTTGACCCGGTCCGTGGCCTTGTCGTCGTTCAGCAGCACGTTGCGCACCTGCCGGCCCGTGTGAATGTCAAAGTAGCCCCAGTCCTTCCAGCGGGCGATGGGGGCGTACTTCATCACCTTCTTCCAGGTCCCCGGCTTGGTCCGGGCCAGGCCCAGCAAAAAGTCCCCAGGGCTCACCTGGTCCAGCGCCCGCAGCACTGCGCTCGGCTGCTGGGCAAAGACCCGGATGTTAGCCGAGACCGACGCCACTTTATAGTTCGCCGTCAGCCGCTCGAAGATGTTGCCGGAGTTGCTGGCCGGGATCCCCTGGTTCAGGTCGTCCGCCAGCTGGTCCAGGTACCGGTTCCCCGTCCGGCCGAATACCCGCTCGATCACGGCCCGCGTCGTGCCCGTCCGCTGCCCGTCCTCGTCCCGGTAAACGTAGTTCTGCAGGCGCCTCAGGTTCTCCATCGGCCCCAGCCACGCCGCGTAGGTCAGCATCTCGTTGACGTGGTTGGCGTACACGGTGAAGGCGCTGTCCAGCATCACCGCGTTGTTGGCCTTGGGGAGGGTCCCCTTCGTAAAGCCCCGTCCGGAAATGCTCTGTGCCTTGGCTTCCTTGGCGTTGTCTCTGGCCACCTGGTTGCGGTCCGTGCGGATGGGGAAGTAATGCGCCTCCCCGAATTTCTCATAGCCGTAGACTTCCAAGCTGGCCCGGTTGCCCTCCCTGGCCAGGTCCTTGGCCATGTACTGCTGCAAGGCGTCCGCCGTGTCCCTCTGCGCCTCGGTCAGCTTCAGGGAGATCTGCACGCAGTCCCCAAAGTCCAGCTTGACCGGCTCCGCCGGCGTCGTGTCCCGCAGGCCCTGCACCCGGTTCTCCGGCCGGATGCCGCCCAGCAGGATGTGCTCCCGCGCCTGGGGCCGCTTCATCAGCTCGTAAAGACTCATCATCTGCGCCGTGGTCAGCGTGAGCTTCTCCCCGCTGTGCAGCTGGAAGGTCTGCGTCTCCTTCTCCCACTGCTTCACCTTGGCCTTGTGGTCCTTCAGCAGCTCCTCCGTCTTCTTCCGTGCGCCGTCCAGCAGGGTGATGTACTCGTCCTGGGCGTTGCGCAGCATCCGGAAGATCTCGTCGCCCGTCTTCCCCAGCCTGTGGAAAAAGGCCTGCGGCGTCATCATGTCCGTCCCCACTTCTCCCAGCTTGCCGCGCAGGCTCCGGTGTTCCCGCTTGCCCCGGTTTTCCGTGCGCAGGTCCGCCGCCGCCTGGCTGATGCTGCCGAATCTCGCCTTGCCAAAAGCTTTGTCCTGGTTCAGGATGCTGGCCTCCACGGCCCGCAGGGTGTTCCAGACGGTCACGAGCTGCTTCCGGCTCATTTTCATGATGGGCACGTTCCCCAGCCCCGCCAGCTCGTTCAGGTTCTCCATCAGGTCCGGGTCGATCACCCAGTTGTCCAGTCCCGCCTTCTCCGCCTGGATCGTCTCATAGGCGTGCTTGAGCTCCAGCCACTTCTCCGTCATCTTCACGGGGTCGCCCTCGTCCCCCTTCTTCCGCTTCCCGGTGTCCGGGTCGATCACGTAGGCGCTGGTCAGATTGATGCTGTCGAGTACACCCGCCACGGCAAAGCGCATCTCCTCCGGGATGTGCTGCTTGTCCGTCGGCTTCAGCAGCTTCTGGGAGAGCTTCTGCGTGTGCCGCAGGATCCGCCCCCGCAGCTCCGCCGCCGTCCGGTTCTCCAGGTCCTCGTGGCGCTGGTCCCAGTATTTGTCCCGGATCTTCTTGATCTCCCGCTGCCGGGCCTCCCGCTCCGCCGCCACGGCCTGCCGGGTCCGCGCCCGGCCCTTGGCGATCTCCGCCTCCAGCTTGGCCTGCTGCTTGTCGGCAAAGGTCTTCTTCGCCTGCGGCACCTCAAAGAACGAGGCCATCACGTCGTTGGCGATCTCCGCCGTGATCTGTTCCATCTGCCCGCTGTAAGGGTTCTCTTCCGTCACGCTGTAAAGGTCTCCTGCGACCTGCGCAATGTGCAGCAGCTGGTCCGAGGGGGCCACCGGGGCCGCCTCCGTCCCCTCCTGGGGGAAAAGCTCCGGCCACATCTGGCTCAGCTCCTGGTAGACCTGGTCCACGTTCGTCTTCCCCTTGCCGATGCGTACTTTGCCCAGGTAATGCTTGCGCCAGCTGTTGTAGTCCGGGATGTCGTGGCTCTCTTCCTCCGAGATGCGAAGGGGCGTCTTTTTCAGGTAGCTGCGCAGCTCGGCGTATTCCTGATACAGCCCGTCGTTCAGGGTCACGGCGCTCTCGGCCAGGTCCTGGGCGATGGTCTTCGCCTCCTGGTAGGCTGCCTCCCAGCTCATGTGCTTCTCCTGCGTCATCCGGTCATACAGGTCCTGTAAGCGGGCGGATAGCTCGTCCACCGTCACCGTGGCCTGGTAGCGTTTGGCCAGGGCGCGGGCCTGCTTGCGCACCTGCGCCCGGTCCACCGTCGGCACCTCCGTCTGTCGCAGCTGGTTCTTAAAGTGTTCCACCCGCTCCCGCAAGACGGCGTTCTCCTTCTCCAGCGCCTTGGCCCGTGCCTCTGCTTCCAGCAGGTTTTCTCCCGTCAGCGACAGTCTTTCCCCACTTTCCCCAGAAAGTTCCACCACCTGAGAGGCCGGAATGCTCTCCATCTTGACTTTCCCATTTTGGTATGTTATGCTCCCGATAGGACCGAGCGTGGTTAGACCTGACGGCAATTGGAGCCCGATGCTATGTAACCACCGCTCGGTCCTTGTTTTGTTCGGGTCCAAATACAGCACACCGCTGCTCTGGATGAACCTGGCCGGGTTACCGTCCTTCCCGTAGGCGCTGGCGACCACGTTCATGTCCATGATCTGCCCACCCTTCCCGGTTGGTTGCAACTCTAAAATTGTAGTCACAGGTTCCCCATTGGCGTCCATAACTTCCCCAAACATTACAATGCGGCTGTCACTGTTCTTGGAAGGCATCACGATCACAGGGTTTTCCAATATCTCTGGCACCTGTTTGATGACATCCCGCGTCATCCCCTTGTGCTTCGTCAGTATTTTATTGATTTTCCCCCCGTGCCAGATAATGGTTCTATCTTTTACACCAATGCTTTTAAGAACTTCCGAAGTGTTTCCCACTCGGAAAGTCTCTTTCGTTTTCCCGTCCCAAGCGTCGATTCGTTCGCCAAAGTTTGGGTCAATGGAATACCGCTTGACGTTTTCTCTGCGTTCCTGTATACTTGTTTTAGAACCGAGTTCGGTTGTATCCGAGGGCAATTGGAGCCCGACGCTCTGCAACCGTTGCTCGGTTCTTTTTGCGTCCTGTTTGATAGAATACCGCTTGCCGCCGTTGCCGTTCCGGGCTTCGGTGGTTTTTTGTGCTTGGGCGGTCCTGCTGCTGGCGGTCAGAGCCTTTTCCCAGAGCCTGGCGGCCTGCTCCAGCTGCCGGACCGTTACGCCGTAGGCTTCGGCGGCGGCCTGGTCCTGGCGGTGGCGGCTGCCCTGGAAGACGGACTTGATCTTCCGCAGGAAGGTTTTCACGGCCTCCACCAGCGTCCGGGCCGGGCCGGGGTTTTCTTCGGCCAGGCGGCGGAACAGAGCGGGGTCCTCCGTCATGGCCTCGGTAAAGTCCGCTGCCGCCTCGTCCAGAGCCGCTTCCTCGCTCAGTTCCACCCCGGCCTTGGCGTAGCGCTCCTGATACGCTGCCGTCAGCCGGGCCGTCCCTTCTTCGCCGCCCAGGATCCTGGCCGCGTAGTCCCGGTAGACCGTGTATTCCCTGGGGGCCAGGTCCTGCATCCGGTGGGTGATCTCGTGCTTGGCCACGGTCATGGTGCTCTTCTCGCTCCCGGCGGCCACCACGATGCGCCCCAGCTGCCGGTCATACCAGCCGTTCACCCCCGCGCCTGTGTCCTCTCGGACATGGATCGGCGTGTCCAGTGCCTTGCCCAGGTCGTCCAGGCGCCGGGCCGTCACCGGGTCCAGCTGCTCCGCCGCCCGTGTCCGCACCAGGCCCGCCGTCCGGCCGCGCTCCGGCTGGGCAAGCTTGCCGTCGTTCTGTCCGGCCACGTAAGCGGCCAGCTTCTGGGCCGGGGTCAGGCTCTGGACCAGGGCAGACTGTACGCTCTCCGCCCTCTTCCCGGCCTTCCCCGCTTCATACAGCACGGAGAACCCGCCGAAGTAGTCCGCCGTGTCCGTCCCCTGCTCATAGGCAGCGCTCAGCGCCTTCCGCCCGTGTTCTCCCAGGTTTCGTCCGGCCTGGGCCAGCCGGTCCTGGGCAGCCGTCTCCTGTCCGGCCTGGTATCTCTCCCGGTAGGCCGCCAGCTTCTCCGCCGCCGTCCGGCCGGCCTGGGGCGCGGCCTGGGCCGTTTGTCTCGTCTTGGCAGCCGTCTCCCGTGGTGCCGTCTGCTCGGCCACCCGTTCCTCCGCCGCCCGCCGCAGCGTCTCTTCTCCCAGGGTCGGTGCCGGCGTCGGCGCTGCGCTCCGGTCCGGGCGCGGCAGCGGCTCTGCCTCCGTCCTGCTCTCTTCGGTGGGAAGGGTCTCCTGCCCGGTGCCGGCCCGCCGGCTCACGGCTTGGCCCGTCACGCCGCCCAGGCCGCCCAGGATCGACCCGATCATCCCGTCGTAAAGCCAGTTGGTCACGTCCTCCTCTTTGTAGTTCTGCAAGGGGGTCTTTCCGTTGTAGATCGACCGGATCGTCGGGTTCACCGCGTCCGCGATCACTTCTTCCAGGCCCTCCGTGCCGGCCGCTGCAATGAGGCGGGCCGCCTCCGGGTTCTTCGTCACCCGGTTCAGGGCCTTCACCAGCATCTCGTCCAGGCTCTTGCCGCCCACCTGCATCCCGCCGCCAAAGGCTTTGCGGAACGGGGCCGCCACGGAAAACAGCTTCTCCGTGACAAGCTCCGTCCCCGCCGAAGCCAGGACATACAGCCCCTGCTGGGCGTAGCTGGCCCCGGCCTGCCGTGCCTCGTGCGCCCCGCCGCCAAAGGCACGGGCGCCCATCGCCGCCAGGCCGCCCACGCCGCCGGTCACGGCACCCAGGGCCATCTCCGGCACCATCTGCGCCCCGAAGGCCCCCACGTCTACGGCCACGTCGCCCAGCTTCCCGATGCCGAATTTAGCCGCCGTCAGATCTTCGTTGCTCTTTCCCAGCAGCTTGTCCGCCTGGCTGTGCATCTCGCTGGCCGCCTGTTCCAGCGGTTTCGGGTCTGCCCAGTCTCCGGTCAATCGGTCCCGGTAGTTCCGGCCGTCCTCCGAAGGCGTCAGGAGCCAGCCCGCCGCCTCCGCCAGGCTGCCCAGCGTGTTCTCCCCGGCCCCGCGCAGCGTCAGGCCCACGCGGGAGAGTGCGCTCCGCCCCAGGTCCGGGTAAGCCGCCTCCAGGTCCTTCATCGTCTCGTCGGCCCACGCCAGCGTTTGCCGCTTGTGCTGCTGTCCGCGCCGGCCACCGCTTCGGTCATACAGCGCCTGCTGCTCCAGCAGCGCTGCCGCGTAGGTGTAGGTCTTCTCTGCCTCCGCTGTTTTTTTCGGGTCCCAGGCCCCCGGCGTGTCCCGCAGCTTCTGGGCTTCCGCCCGCGCTGCCTCCATGCCCGCCTGGTCTCCCGTGCCCTTGGCATAGTCATACAGGAGCTTGTAGCTGCGCAGCTGCTTCTGTCCCTCGTCGCTCAGATAGCGGTCCCGTCCCGTCAGCTCCGGCAGAGCGACGTCCCCGCCGCTGCCCCCGCCGCTGTAGCCCTGCCGATAGCGCTGGAACTCCGCCGCCTGGTGGGCGTAGTCCTGTAAGATCTGCCCGGCCTTGCTCTGCCCCCGTTTCTTCAGCTGCTCGCCCCGGTCCCATAGGCTCTTGGCTTCCCAGATCTCCCGCTGCTGGGATCTGGGCAGTTTCCGGTCCGCCTGGCTCATCGGGTACTTCGCCTCCAGCAGCTCCTGCCGGTACGCCGCCCGCGCCCGGCGGTCCGTGGTCTTGTCCAGCTTTTCCTCCAGCTGCCGGACCCGCTGCTGGTGTGCTTTCTCCAGGCCCTTCGTCACGGTCTGCGGCAGCGTTGCCTTGGCCTGCTGCGTCGCCTGTCTCTGGGTCACGCCCTTGTTTTTCGCCTCGGTGGTCTGCCTCAGGTGCCCCATGGGGCTGCCTGAGCCGGTCACGGCGTTCAGCATCTGCTGCCGTGTCAGCGTCGTCTGGTGGGTGCTCGTCTGCCCCTTGCTGTTCGTGATGGTGCCCTTGCCGCTTCTCGCCGTGGTCGGCTTCCGGGCAGACTGGTTCTGCCGCTCGGTCTTGTTGTAGTTCGTCGTGCCCGTTCTCTGCGTCGTCTGGGTGGTCTTGTTCGGCTGCGTTGCTTGGCTGGTCTGCTGGTTCTTCTTGTTCTTCTGGTTGGCTTTGTACCGCATCCGGTTCAGCGCTTCGCTTTTTGACATCCCGCGTCACTCCTCTCGTTTCCCCCATTCTACCAGCCGCCTCCCCGCCCCGCGCCTGTTCCCCCAAAAAGCGCAAAAAGGACCCCCAGGGCGCTTCCCTCACGCCCCAGGGGATCCTGCACGCTGTTCTTGTTCTCTATTTCATCTTCTTCATCAGCTCCTCCAGCGGCTCATAGTTGCCCATCGCCGCTGCAGCCTTCGCCAGGTCCAGCTGCTGCTTGAACGAGGTGTTGCTGCTGCTGGCGGCGTCCTTCTGGATGGTGTGGTTGAGCTGGTCCCGCCTGGTGGCGGCGTTCTGCTGGTTGGTGGCAGCGTTCTGTCGGTTGGTGGCGGCGTTCTGCTGGGCCACGCCCACGTTGGCCCACTTGATCGCGTTGGCCGCCGCATCCCTGCCGGTCAGATAGTCGCGGTTCCAGAGATCCTGGTCCCGGCTCCAGGCGGCCTCCTGCTCCTGCATCTTCCGCTCCCAGTCCCGCTGGTTGTCGCTCGTGTCGATGCCCAGGGCGTTGAGATAGCGGTAGTCGCCGTACTCTGCCGCCTGCAGCGCCCGGGTGAGGATGTCCTGGTAGTCCGTCCGTTCCTTTTCCTCCTGCCGGACCACCGCGTCCGTCACGCGGTTCTGCCAGTCCTGCCAGGCGTTGTAGTCCAGCGCCCGGTCTGCGTTGAACTGGGCCAGCCTGTCCTGGTACCTGCCATAGTCCTGCTGGGCCAGGCTGCTGGCCAGGCTGGCGTTCTGCGCCAGGTCCTGCCGCTCGCTGCTGTACATCTCCCGCGCCGCTTCCTCCAGCTTCGTCATGTAGTTGTTGTACTGCTGCTGGGCTACGGTGCCGGCGTAGCTGCTGGCCAGGCCGCCCGTCCGGCTGGAGATCTGGCCCATCACGTCCTGCATGCTCATCCGGCCCTGCTGTCCGTACCGGTCCGCCAGGGCCTGGTACTGGTCCCCCTGGGTCCAGTCGGCGTAGTTCATGCCGATCAGCCGGTTGGCCACCCGGTCCAGCGTGTCGTCCCACTGGCTGCCTTCGTATTCCGGGGCCTCCTCCTGCTGGTACCGCTGGGCCAGGGGCACGTAGCCGCTGCCGTCCTCCAGCGCCTGGTAGCCCGCCGCCGCCCGCAGGGCCTGCGCCCCGTCGTGGGCCGCCTTCATGCCCCGCTGCCCGGCCTCGCCGCCCACGCCCTGCCAGTAGGCGTAGCTGTTCTTGAACGCCTTCATCGCCTGGTAGTCGTCGGCGCTGAGGTACTTTTGGTCATAGTCCACGTCGCTCTGGACCAGCGGCGTGTAGCTGCCGCCGCCGCTCTTCTTTCCGATGTTGTTTTTGCGGATGGTTTCCCGGACCTTCTGCCCCATGCCGTTCAGCGCCGACTGGACTGTGTCCTGGACCGTCCTGTCATAGCTTCCCTTGTAGTTGCCTGTGGTCTGGCTCTTGTCCGCCAATTGCGACTTGTAGCTGCCGTCCGCGTTGATGCCCTTGATCTCATACGTGCCCCCGCCGGTCACGACCTTGTCCCCTGTCTTGAGGCCGGCCGGGGCCTTGCCGTTCTGGTTGACTCGTACTGTTGCCATTTTATCCCTCCGTTCCTTCCAGTTTCTTCACGCGCTCGGTCAGGGCGGTCAGCGCGGTCTGCACTTCGCTCACGCTGCCTTGCAGCCCCGTCACCGTCCCCCGCAGCCCGTTCACCGTGCTCTCCTGGGCGCTGATCCGGTTGTCCATCGCCACCAGCAGGATGTAAAGCTCGGTCGAGCTGATGCCCGCCGCGTTCACGCTCTTGGTCATGTTCCGCATCCCGAACTCGATCCGCTCTCCCATGTAGCGGATGTACTCGTCCAGGATCTTCAGGCTCTCCGCCGGGTTCTCCGGGTCGATCTGTTCCATGCTCTCCGGCAAAACTGCCATCTCGCTCCCCTCCTCTCTCTCAAACGTCGCTGCCCAGCCGGAACTCCCGCAGCCAGGAGAGCAGTGCGAAGGGTCCCCGGCCCTCCAGCCGCAGCTCCAGCTTGTCGCACCGCCGGGGCGGGATGCGCAGCAGGGCCGTTGTCTCTTCCTTTCCCCGCAGGTCCCCCACCGTCTGCCACCGGCCTGCCCCGTCCCAGCGGACCTTGGCCTTCAGGTAGCTCCCCGCCGGCAGCTCCACCCGCAGCAGCAGCTTCGAGTAGCGCTTGCGCCCCTCGATCGTCTCATACAGCGGCGCAAACTGCGCGTGCCAGGCAAGGCTCTTGTCCTCCCCGCTGCTCTCCAGCCGCCAGGTGTTGCCCGCCTCGTCCAGCAGGTACAGGTCCTTCCCGATCCGGGCGAAGTCCCTGGCCCTGGTCTCGTCCTCCCGCAGCCACATGGCCTGTCTCGTCTCATAGACGAAGAGGACCGGCTTGATCCCCCCTTCCAGAACGGAAAGGTAATAGCTGTCTCCGTCGTTGCCCGCCACGGCTGCGCTGAACTCCCGTTCCCCAAAGTTCGGCGAGACCAGCGTCGGCGTCCCGCCGCTGTAGGCGTACACGCCGTGCAGCCCCTTGTAAAACAGCACCTCGTTGATCACCTGCAAGCTCTTGTGACAGCCCTTTTGCAGCCCCTCGATGTTGTAGCTGTACAGGCTGTACTCCGCCGGGTACCCGCCCAGGATCTTGTGCAGCGTCGTCTCCTTCCAGAATAGTACGCTGCTGGAGAGCTTGCAGCACCCGGTAAAGACCCCCTCGCTGCCCACGGCCAGCGCATAGGAGTCCGTGGCCAGGCCCTCATAGGTGAAGAAGTTCGTCGGGTCGCCCATCGCGCTGGCATAGATCGTCTGCTTGGCGTTGCTCACGCCCCACAGCCGGTTCTCGCTCTCGCAGATATAGTCCAGCTCCGGGATCTTCCGCTCAATGGTCAGCGTCCCCGTCTCCTCCTTGGCCGTAAAGGTGTTCTTGGCCACCGTGAGCTTCTTCGCCTCCACTCCCGTCAGCACCACGTCTAGGTTGTTCCCCTTCTCCGCCGTGCAGCCGGAGATGGTCACGCAGTCCCCCGCCCGGAAGAGCGTGGTCAGGTCCGTCTCCCAGGCCACGGTCAGGGCGTTGGCCGTGAAGCTCCCGCCGGTCCCCTGGGCTTTTGCGCCCAGGGGCTTCACGCTCTGGTTCGTGAGATCCAGATAGACTTTATCCGGCCAGATCACCAGCTTCGTGTTCACCACGGCGAACTGCTTCTCTCCCGCCGTCACCTCTCCGACCTTCTTGCCGTCGTAGGTCAGCTCCGTTCCCTGCACGGCCACCAGCTTACCCCAGGCCGTCAGCGCCGTGGTGGTCGGGCCGCTCTGGGCGGTCTGCCTGGCCCGTGGGCGGCGGGTCGAGAGGTAGGGGTACCGCCGGGCGCTCAGGTTCTCGCAGCTGACCAGATCGCCGTCCTGTAAGCTGTCGCCGTAGTTCAGCCCCCGCAGGGCCACCACCTCCCGCTTGGCCGCGCCCTCGGTGTAGCGCATGTTGGGTAGCTTCACCGCAGACACCTCCAGTAGTTCCCGCTGCGCTTGCCGCCCCCGGTCCCCTCCGCGCCGTCTGCCATGCCGCTGCCGTGGGTCTGGATCCACCAGGCCCGGAACTCCGCGTCCGCCGCGTCAAACATGGCCTTGTCGTTCTGATAGGCCTCGATCTCCCGGTTGTGCCAGTCGATCAGGCACACCAGGTACAGCTCGTATACGATGTCATAGGGGTACGGCGCAAACAGCGCCGCCCCCGCGTCGTCCGGCCAGGTGTAGGCCGTGCCGGCCTTTCCCGCCAGGCTCAGCCGATACTTGCCGTCCAGCTCGCTCAGCCACCCGGCCATGATCTCCTCGCCATAGGCGTCCGGCCGCAGCCGCTCCACCCGCGTCATCGCCTCGCCCAGTGTCATTCGCTTCCCCTCCTTGTGTTTGTGTTGACATTGTTGATACATTGTATTAAGATGGATGAGAAAGGAGTGTGATACCATGTCCCAGTCCACCGTCAGCGTCCGCATGGACGAAGCCCTGAAGCAGGAGTTCGACACAGTCTGTAACGACTTGGGCCTGTCCATGTCCACCGCCGTCACCATGCTGGCCAAGAAAATGGCCCGCGAGAAGCGCCTTCCCTTCGAGGTCGCGCTGGATCCCTTCTACTCCCCCGAAAACCAGGCCCGTCTCCGCCGTTCCATCGCCCAGATGGAGGCCACCGGCGGCGCCGTGCATGAGGTGCCCTGCGATGATCAAAGCCTGGACGGATGAAGCCTGGGAGGACTTCACCTACTGGACCCGGCAGGATCGGAAGACCCTCAAGCGGATCCTCCTTCTCCTGCAGGACATCGACCGCAACGGCTATGCCGGCATCGGTAAGCCGGAGCGTCTCTCCGGTGACCTTTCCTCCTACTGGAGCCGCCGGATCGACGACGCCAACCGCATCGTCTACCGCATTGAAAACGACGTGATCCAGATCGTCCAGTGCGGGTCTCACTATCGGGACCACTGACTCCCCGCCGCCCATCCGGGCGGCGTTTTTTTGCCTTCTCAGATCAAATCAGCACGGAATGTACTTGATTTTCGTGGTCGTGTAATAGGCATAGTATGTGATGCTGTTCATGACCCAGGCGTAATTGGGGTAGTTTTCGTACCAGTCCAGATAACCCGTGCTGCCGCTCGTCGCTGCGTTTCTGGTGTTCTGGCCGGCCCCTGTCGATGTGGAGTCAATTTTAGTGATAGAAAAGGCATTGTCGCTGTTTCCGGCCTTTGTCGCCAAAATCAGACCCTTCATCGCCTTGGTGCCAGGGTTGTCCCAATACTGTCCCTGTGACGAAACAAGAGAGAGTTCCGTCGCCAACGGAGATGCTTTCAAAGCCTGCCGTGCTACGCTGGCCCCATTCAGTGCGCTCCGTGCCGTGGCAGAGGCAGCCACAGCCGCCATCGCTGTGCTGCTCGCAGCCACAGCCGCCATCGCTGTGCTGCTCGCAGCCACAGCCGCCATCGCTGTGC
>OLQA01000135.1_pt1 | contig 66931 bp, 71 predicted proteins | sample 1673151 | NCBI WGS metagenome assembly OLQA01 (sample SAMEA3136760, study PRJEB25190) | human gut metagenome | biome: human gut; feature: human-associated habitat; material: faeces | place: Austria | collected 2013
GACATAGTCCGTGATTTTCCGGGCAAAATCCATGGGCCGCAGATGGTTGCCCGGCGTATTCACCATGTTCCTGGCAAAACAGACACCTTTTAAGAGTTCCAGCCCTTCCTGAAGACTGTCTTCGAAACCCTCCGTATTTTCCAGCTGGAAATTACAGTCCGGGGTTTCCTCCTTCTCCGTCTTGCTGTATTCATAAGAATAACCGCCAAGTCCCAGCCCTAATACCACGGCCGTAATTGCCTTTTCTCCCAGTCTTTCCACAAAGCATCCGGGATCCAGGGAAATTTCCCTGATATGCAGTTCCTTGCACCGTTTGGAAACCGCGGCCAAAATCTCCTTAACCTGAAGAAGCCCCAATTCTTCCTCTTTGCCGCAGCCTGCCAGCAATACGGCCTGGCTGCTGAGAGGCACCAGCAAGCTTTCCAGGTATTCTCCGCGGAAAACCTTCTCAAGCCCCATTTTGAAGCTGCGGATATGGGCATCCTTTTCCCATACAAAATCTACAGAATATATTTCATTTTTCTTTTTTACTACGGATATCATTTCCGGCTCCTTTATTTCTCGTACTGCCCGGTTACCCCGAGCATGAGTTCCACACTTCCCACGTGATAGCCGGCACAGGCATAAATTCCGGCTGGTCCATTCCCCACAATGACCAGCACCGGAAACTTCTCACTGTCCACACCCATGCTTTCCGCCGTTCTTTCCATATCTTCCCGGTCGGCAGCATATACCTGAATGCCTGATACGTTGTCCAGTACTTTCCGAAGTGTTCTGTTTTCCAATTCTTCCGGGCTGCGCAGAACCGCAAGCAGCCTGTGCCCTCTTTCGTTCCAGCGGGATGCGCAGTCCAGCAGTTCATTGAGCACATGCTCCGTCGGTTCTTCTCCCGTCCCCAGAAAGGCCAGTACTGCCGCTTCCTCCTTCGTCAGCGCGGAAAGCATGTGTGCGTTCCCGTCCGCATCCCTTAAAGCAAAATCCTGCAGCGGAATTTCACTGTTCCGATCCCCGTTCTTTTCTTCCGGGCATTTCAGCCTAATCCGTTTCGTCTCTCCCGTCTCCAGTGCGAACGTCCTCCTCAGAACACACTGGCTTCCGTCAGGCCTTCGGCGGACAGTGATCAGTCTGTAAATACCTTTTTCCAGTGCCAGGTACAGCGAATTATTTTCCGGCATGCAGCCGGAATAATCCAGGGTACGAAAGCCTGTTCCTTCCAGTCTGCCCAGTGTCCAGCTGCGGAAATAATTCCAGCTGTCTCCGTCCTCCGCCAAAAGCACAAGCGCCGCTCTGCCCTTCGTGTTTTCATCCCCGGCTTCCTCAGGTATTCTGAACGAATCCCCTCTCCAATACTCCGGCTTCCCGGTAACATGGTTCAGCCTTGCCGGAATCCCCAGGCTGCGGCATATGGCTGCAAACAGGATGTTCTGCGACTCAGGGCTGCCGTATTTCAGCTTCAGGCACCCTGCCGGAGTCGCACAAAGCGCCGCATACTCCTGTTCCGGCGCATAACGGATATTTTCCCGTATGTATCGGTATATCCGTTCAGGATCCCGGCGGAATTTTCTTTTTTCTTCCTCTGTAAAATAGGCTCTGATAAAACCGCGCCATGCCGTGAGTTCCTCCCTGCCGATTCTCGGACAGAGGAGATATTTTACATAAATATCCTCAGGCCAGTCCCCTCTTTCACAAAGCAGATGATCCTCCAGAACCTCTTTCTTCAGATCCTTGTAATCCTTCGCCGAAAGAGAATGCAGCATACGCCTTCTGTCTACCGAACCGTCCCGGGCCAGAAACTCATATAATTCCCCGAAGTTTTCTCCCGCAGCCCGCAGCATAAAAGCCTCCTGCGGATCTTCCGCGGCCTTTTCTTCCTCATAATAAGACGAAAAACGGCTCTCTCTTTTTGCGCCGGCTTCAGCGAACCGCCGTTCCCTTCTCCGCTTCTGTTCCTCAGACTGCTTTCCGGGATGCATGGGATACTCCTGAGGGGGCGTCCATTCTTCCTGCTCCCATATATCCGCCGCCCACTCTTTTTCTTCAGCCGAAAATTCCGGCACCAGCCTTATTTCCTTTTCTTCCGGCAGAACCGCCAGCGCTTCGGCAAACCGGTCATCCTTCCACGCTCTTACTCTGACGGTTCCCATACCGACTGTGATTTCCGCTCTTCCCTGCCCGTCCGCAGTGAGCACGGCGACGGGATAATATTCCGCCATATTCAGGATTTCCACCACCACACCCGCTTTTTCACAGGGCCGGCCCTGTTCGTCCTCAACGGTGATGCCAAGACGGCAGGTTCTGGCGTAAGCCGGCGTATTGTTGTAATACACCGCCGCCCCGTCCCTCCCCAGGCTCTCCTGCTGTCCATCTGCGCTGAAATCACTGAAGGCACGGCTGTGAATCAGTATGGCACGGCTGGCCGGTGCTGCAAACCATCCTTTATTGAGCACCTCCTCGGGCTCACATGCGCCAAGGAAATACCATGAACCGCGGATATATACCTCCACCCAGGCATGATTGTCATCACAATGGGACCATCTGGGCGTATAGATCTGCCTTGCCGGTATGCCTGCGCTACGGTATGCCGTAACCGCAAACACCGACTCCTCCCCGCAGCGTCCTTTTCCGCAGCGGTAGACCGTCATGGGAGAAGCTGTCCTTTCATCGGAGGCCTCATATGCCGCATTTTCCGCACACCAGTAATTAATTTCCTTTACCGCCTCCTCCGGCTCTAAACCGACAATCCGATCCCTGAGCTGAGAATAAAAAAAGGCTCTGCAGTCAGTGATATCTTCATTGTTTATCCGATAGGAAAGGACATAATCGGCAAAAATGTCCTCCGGCAGGCTTTTGCACCATTCCACATTTTCCCGAAGCCACAGTGCATGCCGCACAAAACCGAGAAATGTGGAAAATGCATATTCCCCGGCGTCCCGCAGCGGCATGGTGCCATAGAGGAATTTCATACAGACCGCCTCATCGCCGGTACAGCCGGAAAAGCCATTCTCCAGCTCCTCCCGAAGGGGCGCGAGAAAAACTTCTCTTTCCGCATATTTCTTCCGGGCATAATCCTGAAAACGCGCTGAAACCATTTCCTATTTCCGCCTTTCTTCCGTCTGTCCGTCCATTTTTTCCCGAATGAAGCATGTCAGCACACCGGCAGAGTCACATTTATATTCCCAATACATGATCCCATACAACCTCTTTTCTCTGCAGTAGGCCACTTTTTCTGTTATGGACATCGGATCTTCATAGCTGATGAACGTTTTGCCGTCAAACAGATAGGGAGCCTTCGCTTCTTCATCCCAATAGCGGCGGAAGCCGTTTTTACCGATATAGGAAGCCTCCAGTTCTCCGTAGTCCGGGCCATAGCCTCCCACTGTGAGCGCTTCCTGTCCCAGTCCTGTGCCGCCGCCCTTCACATCCTCCCATTTTCTGGAGTAAAAAGGAATGCCAAGCACTATTTTTTCCGCAGGCACCCCCGCTTCCATGAACAGCCTCACCGCTTTGTCCGCACAGGCATCCGACATGTTCCTGCTGCCGAAATAGAGGGCCGCATGGTGCCCGGTCGCTTTCTGGAAACCGCCCTGCAGGTCATAGGCCATGAGCTGCACATAATCCAGATACCGCACCGCTTCCTTCATGTCCATCTGAGCCGTAAAATAGGCGTCCCCGCCGGCCGCGATGGTAAGCATATACCCGTCTCCGGCTTCGTCAAGACATTCCCTGACGGCCTTCAGCAGCAGCGTAAAATTCTCTTTATCCCCCGGATCCGAAGCAATCCCCGCCAGGGAGCTGCACGGATATTCCCAGTCAATATCAATGCCGTCCAGTCCGTATTCCTTTACCAGCTCTGCCGCACTCTGCGCCATTTTTTCCCTGTTCTGTGCAGTCCGGGATCCCTGGGAAAATCCGTCGGCTCCCCAGCCGCCTACGGAAAGCAATATTTTTATTCCGGGATTTACCCCGCGGATTTGCGCCAGTGCTTCCTTTGCTCCGCTTCCATCCCATACCATCCGGGAATCCTCCACCTGTCCGAACGCGATATTAATGACATCCAGACAGCGGATGTCCGCATTCCTCATTCCTCCCAAATCCCGGGTTCCCACATATCCGATTACTTTATTCATTGACATTTCTCCCTCTTACCTATGCAGTACGTATACTCTTGCTATCGGCGCCGTCTCTTCCTCGAAGGAAGGCATTTTTACAAGGATGCCTCCTTCCCCTGCGGTAAAAGGAACCTCTTTCCCACAGTCCAGAAGACTCACCTTCTTTACTTCCCCTTCCCATGGAAGAAAAACCTCCTCCGGAACCGGCGAACCTTCCTCCGGGAACAGCTCCAGCGCATAAACCTTCCCGTCCTTTTGGGTAAAAGCAATATTTCCCTTCTTATAGGGAGCGCACACCCTCGTGCCGTAAATGGCATCTCCGTAAAGCTTCAGCCATCTGCCCATCCCCTTCAGGGATTCCACCGCTCCCGCAGGCAGCCTGCCGTCAGGCTGCGGCCCTACGTTAATGGCCAGGTTCCCGCCCTTTGCCACGATATCAATCAGCAGCAGGATCACTTCCCTCGGCTTTTTATAGGTATCCTCATAGGCGAAGGAAAAAGAGGTTCCCAGCGTGATGCAGCTCTCCCACGGCACACCCAGAGGCTGGTCGGGCACACACTGCTCCGGCGTAATATAATTCTCGTAAGGCCCGCCCACCGTCCTGTCCGCGCAGAGCATTCCCGGCTGCCAGCTACGTATTTCATCTATCACCTCGCCCAGGCGTATATCCTGACCGGACTGAGGGCATACCCATCCCGCGTCAAACCACATGATATCCAGTTTTCCGTACCTGGCTGCCAGCTCTTTGATCTGATTCTGCGTAAATGTCACAAAACGTTCCCATTCCTCGGGACGCGCCGCAGGATCGTAAGAGGGGCCCCGCCACATATAGTCGCCCCTCGCGCAGCCCTTTTTCCAATAGCTGTCCACATGCCAGTCGGCCTTGGAAAAATAGGCTCCGATCCCGATTCCTCTTTTGCGGAAGACTTCAAATAAATGCCCGCAGATATCCGCATACTTATGGGTATGGAACGGGCAGTCCTCCGCCGTGATTTTGTAGTCCGAATACCTGCTGTCCCACATACAGAAGCCGTCATGGTGCTTGGTCGTAAAAAGCAGATAGCGTATGCCTGCTTCCTCCGCCAAATCCGCCCATCTTTCAGGATCAAAGCGGATGGGATTGAAGGTTCTGTTCAGCCCGAAGTACTGTTCCTTAAATTCCTTTCCGCTCGCTTCCCAGTCAATTCCCTTTCTTGACCATTCCGCATCAGCGTCCGACAGGGCCCAGGATTCCACAATACCCAGCTGGGAATATGGCCCCCAGTGCATCATCAGTGCCAGCTTCTGATCCTGGAACCACTCCAGCTTCTGCCGGACCTTCGGATCCGCCGGCCATACATAGGCATCCGCGGCGCTGTAATTGTGTACGCCCTCTTCAACCACTTCTTCCGTAATTTCTTTTTCAGTCATTGTTCGTTACCGCCTCTCCATGTCCCAGATTATAGGTTATTTTTCCCTCCAGCTCTACCTTCAGTACGGTTGCAAACGGATGCAGCTGCATATTCTGCGCCCAAATCCACAGGGTACCGGGAATACCGCTCCAGGGCAGGGCTCCGGTATAGGTAAAGTCCAGCTCTTCTAAGCTGTGCAGAACCGTCACCCTCTTTACAGGTGTTTTCAGTCCCTTTACGCACACTGCTTCAAGGGGTTTGTCATATACAATCAGATACAGGGTCTCCTGATCCTCGGAAATGGTGCTTCCTCCCAGGAACTGATGATAGCTCAGGCCCTTTCCCGTTCCGTATACCGCTTCTTCATGATCATGAATCCAGCTTCCCAGATCAAGCAGCACTTTTTCCTGGCGCTCATCCAGCGTACCGTCCTCTTTTGGCCCCACATCCAGCAGGAGCCTGCCTCCCAGCGTGATACAGTCGCAGAACATTCGTATGATCTGCCCGCTCGTTTTATAGTCATTATCGCTGGGCCGGTATCCCCAGGAGTCATTTATGGTGGTACAGAATTCCCATTCTCCCTCAGGCCCATAGATGGGAATGCCCTGTTCAGGCGTTTCATAGTCCCCATATCCCTGCATCCTGGAATTTAAAACCACGTTGGGATTCAGGGAATGAAGATACTCCCGAAACTCCGGCATCTTCCACTGCGCGGCGCTGCGTTCCCAGTCACCGTCAAACCAGAGGAGATCCACGGTTTTATAGCCGGTCATCAGTTCCTCAAGCTGGTGTCTGTTAAACTGCAGGAACTCTTCCCAGGCCTCATAATCCTCTTCCCCGCCCGCCGGGGAACCGTAAATATCCTTCAGGCAGTCTTCTCTTTTCATCCCCTCAGGATAAATGCTCCGGTACCGGGGATCCGACCAGTCAATCAGGGAAAAATAGATGCCTGTTTTCAGCCCCGCCTCACTCATGGCGTCCATATATTCCCTGATCAGATCCCTTCCCGCCGGTGTTTTCTTTACCACACTCAGGTCACTGTACTGTGTATCAAAAAGCGCCACCCCGTCATGGTGCTTGGCGGTCATGACCACATACTGCGCGCCCGCTTTTTTAAACAGCTCCGCCCATGCGGCGGGATCATATTTTGAGGCGGTAAAGCCTTCGCATTGCTTCATGTAATCCTCATAAGAGATATTTCCGTTATGAAAGGACCAGGATTCGGACACATCTCCCACCGCATAAATTCCGTAATGGATAAAAATACCCAGTTTGGCCTTTCTGAACCATTCCTGCATCATAATCTGATTTCCTCCGGATTTTTATTTTTCCCGCAGGCAGTGAGCCATACGGTCGCACCTGTATCTATTTCCGGCAGCCGCCGCGGGACAGCTGCATGGAAAAGGACATATTACTTTTTACGGTAATATGCCTTTTCTCTGACTGCCGTACAGCTTACTTATTCGTCCTTAATCCGCTATCTTGTCAACTCCGCGAACCTCCAGCCAGTCCTCCAGACCGAGTGCATAGAGTCCGTCCACATAGCTCTTCCACTGGGCATCGTCATTAATATTCAGCTCACCGGATACAAACATGGCCTGCTGCTGATTGAAATAATCCTTTATTGCGGTTGCTATATCTGAATAACGGTCAATCTTATCGAGCGGTATCCAGAAGGAAGGTACGATTTCTTTTGTCAGATAAGGCTCATAAGCCGCTTCCAGCGCTTTCTTCTCATCATACAGCGGATTGTCTTCAATATACTTAAATCCGGAAGGCATATATTTAGGAAGGGACTGCGGCCACAGATTGCCCCAGCTGAGTTTTTCCTGCTCATCCTCAGGAAGCGTCTTGTTATCGATTGCGTGATAGCCGTCATCCTCTTTAAATACCAGCGTGCCTACAGGTCCCCTGTTGCAGCCGATACCGTTTTCCAGTTCAAAGGCGTTGTCAAACCACCGGCAGATCACTTCGGGGTTCTTGGCATTATCCGTAACCACTGCCTGCGTCCTGTATACGCTGAAGCCGTTGGTATCACGCAGCCATCTGCCGCCGTTATCGGTATTGAGAACAGGAAGGATATCATATTCATCCCTCTCCGTGCCTCTTACATGACCGGAAAATTCATTGCTTTCATAAGCGATGGAAACGCCATACAAATCCCTGTTTCCTTTGCCTTCCCAGGTAGCGCTGTCCTGTGTGAAAATTTCCAGGTCAATGAGCCCCTGTTTATACATCCCGTTAAGCCAGCTTAACAGCTCCCGGTAGGTACTGCTCGCTCCGGCATATACTACCTCAGAGTCCTTGATTCCTACGCCATATTTATCCATGGGGAGGCCGAACCATCCCGCCATCGCTTCAATATGCTTATTATTCGGGTCTGTGGAAAAAGGAATTTCATCATTGGGATCCCCGTTTCCATTGGCATCCTGTTCTTTAAAGGCCTTGAGAACCGCCTCAAATTCCTCCGTGGTTGTTGGCATATCCATGCCTACGTTTTCAAGCCACTTCGTATTGATGTACGGAGAATAACCGACCATCGTGTCATCACACACATAAGGGATTGCGTAAATGTGACCGTCGGGAGCCGTCATTTCCTCCCGCACACCCGGAAGATCCAGTATTTCCGTGATCTTGGGGCAATACTCGGCAAAGTAATCCTCCAGCGGAATGAACACGCCCTGGTTTACTCCATATGTAAGAATCATGCTGTCGCTCAGTGTCCAACCGCCGATTACATCTGCATAGTCTCCGGAATTCAGATCCAGGTTCAGTCTCTCCGTAGCTGTTTCATAAGGGAAAATCCGCAGATCCACATCCACATTTGTCTGCTTCTTAAACTCGTTGAGCATATAAAACTCACCTGTGTCGCTGGAATCATCGCAGAATATGGAAAAACTGTAAGTTCCCTCATCCACAAGAGGCAGACCCTCCTTGTATAACACGCCGTTTACTTTTCCGCTGTCATCCGTCTGGGCAGACTGTACGCTTCCTTCCTCCGGAGCATCTCCCCCTGTCGCCGCGGTATCGCTGCTTTTGCCGCAGCCTGCCAGCAGACCCGCACACATTGCCGCAGTGAGCAGCAGTGCAACTATTCTCTTTTTCATTCTTTTACCTCCTGTTTTTTCTATATTTATCCGGCACACTGCCGGTAAATAATCTTTTTTCCTCAGCCCTTCAGGGAACCGATCATGACACCCTTTACAAAATGCTTCTGAATAAACGGATAGAGAAGCAGGACGGGAATACTGCTGATGATGATCAGTGAATACTTCATAACATCTATCAGCTCCTGTTTTTCCCTGAGCGCCGCTCTGGCCGCTTCCGTGGTGGCCGTCTGGGACAGTGCGGTTTCATTGGTGATCAGGATGTTTCGCAGTACCAGCTGCAGCGGGTATTTCTCTGAATCGGAAATATAAACCAATGCGGAAAAATAGGCATTCCAGTGACCGACACCGTAATACAGCACCAGGATAGCCGTGATAGCCGCAGACAGGGGAAGCGCTATCCGGAAGAAAAACTGTCCCTGTGTACATCCGTCAATTTCCGCCGCCTCATATAATTCTTCCGATATATTGGATTTAAAAAAGGTTCTTGCGACTATCATGTTATATACGCTCAGACACCCCGGAAGCACCAGCGCCCACATGGTATTGAGCATGTGCAGGTTACGGATTACCAGATAGGTGGGAATCAGCCCGCCTCCGAAAAACATGGTGACCATATAAAATAACGTCACTATTTTCTTTCCCCCGAACCGGTCCCTGGAAAGCGCATAAGCGGTCGGCAGCGTGACGATCAGGTTGATACATACCCCGCACACCGTATAAATAATGGAGTTCAGAAAGCCCTTCATAACGGCGTTGTTTTTAAACACCTCCACATAGCCCTTCAGCGTAAAACCTATGGGTTTCCAGAGCACCTTTCCGCCCGACACGGCGGCAGGATCACTGATGGAGGAAATGATTACCCAATACAGAGGATATGCCACCACTATCAGGATTACCGTAAGAAGGATAAAGACTACTGTGTCAAAAATCATATCCTCCCTGCAGCGTTTCATTTTTTTCCCTTTATTATTTTTCATTGTTTTCTGATTCATCGTCATCCTCCTACCACAGGCTGTTGCCGGAAAGCTTGTCCGCGGTTTTATTTACAATCAGCAGCATCACCAGGTTAACCAATGTATTGAAAAGACCAATTGCAGTGGAATAAGACATATCATTATTGATAAGACCCACTTTATAAACATATGTAGAAATAATCTCCGAAACATTCAGGTTCAGGTTGTTCTGCAGCAGATACGCCTTTTCAAAGCCGATGGAAAGAATACTTCCGCAGTTCATAATCAGCAGGATTGTTGCCGTGGGAAGGATGGAAGGAAGATCGATGTGGCGTATAAGCTGGAATTTGGTGGCGCCGTCACACTTGGCCGCCTCATGCAGCTCCGGGCTGATACCGGAAAGCGCCGCGAAATAAATAACGGAATTCCATCCCATTCCCTGCCAGACACCGGTCCAAACGTAAATATGGCGCCAGTACTCTTTTTTAGCCATGAAATTGACGGGATCCCCTCCAAAAAACCGCACTACGTTGTTAATAACACCAACAGAGGGTGAAAGAAAAAGAATAATCATACCGCACATAACCACCGTGGATATAAAGTTCGGCGCATAAGTAACGGTCTGGATGACCTTCCGATATCTCTTATGCCGGAAGGAATTCAGCAGAAGGGCCAGGATAATCGGAATGGGAAAGGATACGACCAGTCCGTACAGACTCAGTATCAGTGTATTTTTGATCGTGGATGCAAAATACGGGGATTCAAAGAACCGTTTAAAATAATACAGCCCCACCCAGGGGCTTCCCCATATACCCGCCTTGGCATTGTATCGCCGGAATGCCAGCTGGACACCATACATAGGTATGTAACTGAATATAAATGTCAATACAACACCCGGGACACAGAACAGCCAGAGAGATATGTCCCTCCTCAGCGCCCTCATTGTGGATCCTTTCTTTCTCACCTTTCTCGTTTTCATACTTTCTCCCTTCTGAAATTACTTTTGCGGCCCTGCGCAATATATTTTATACTGCTGCATTTCATACATCCGGCAGCATATTTCACCAAGGCAATAGTGAACATTAGTGAACATTTTCTTCTCAAATTATGCTTGTACATTGTGAACAAATGCCCTTTTAATTCCTGAACATTTCGGGTGCTTTTGTCAATAAAATAATACATACATTTAACTTATATGTCAACATTTCTCATAATGCTTTTCCATTTTTTCCCTTTTTAACAAACAATCTTTTCTTTTTAGTGTATTTTTTCGTTCACTTTTGCCATGTTAAATATACGGATAATGTTCATTTTGTTACCTTATATTGCAACGGTATACTTTGCATGTTATAATCAGGAAACTGCTTCAATAAAATATTTTCTGTGACGCACGTTCACAAGTTTTTTACATTCCCATTACGTGCAGAAAGAGGTAAACTATGGACGCTATACGCATTCCGATTCCTTCCGTTGGTTTTCATCCCCCTGTTTATCTGTGCAGACGCGCCGGGCTCCCCTTTATCCCCGACGGGCGGCTGGATAAGCCTTTCTGGGAAAAAGCGGAATTCACCTGTGATTTTGCGGATATCGAAGGAAAACATATGCCCCTCCCACGGTTTGTTACCCGGGCAAAATTACTGTGGGATGACGAAAACCTGTACATAGGCGCGCAGCTGGAGGGGGATGAGATCTGGGGAAACGTTACCGAACGGGACGATGTGATTTTCCGGGATAATGATTTTGAAATTTTTATTGATCCGGACTCGGATACCCGGCAGTATTATGAATTTGAAATGAATGTTCTGAATACGGTATGGGATCTCTTCCTGCCCTCCGCTTACCGGGACGGAGGGAATGCCCTGAACGGTTATGATATTCACGGACTCCGGACGGCGGTTTCGGTCTGCGGAAGCATTAATTCGCCCGGCCCGGAGAATAAAAGCTGGTCCGTGGAGGTGGCCATCCCTTTTGCCGCCATTACGGAATGCCTGCCTGAGAAACGGGCGCCCAGGGCCGGAGAATATTACAGGGTTAATTTTTCCAGGGTCCAGTGGAAAGTGGAGAAGGAAGACGGCTGTTACCGGAAGCTGACCGCTCCGGACGGAAATCCTCTGCCGGAGGATAACTGGGTCTGGTCCCCTACCGGAGTTATCAATATCCATTATCCGGAGCTGTGGGGCTTTGTTTTCTTTACAGAGGACGACACCCAGGACGATACCTGCAGTATACCGGAGGATGAGCTGCGCAAGTGGGAGCTGCGCAAGCTCTATTATGCGCAGAATATCTATCATGACCTGCACGGTTCCTGGTGCGGCAGCCTGGACACCCTGCGGGATATCCTCCGGGAATACTCTCCCTGCGAAGAGAACCGCAGTCTGCTGCCCCTGGATTATACATTGGAAACCACTTCCCATACTTATGAGATATCCTGCCCTTCTTCGGAGGAAGGACGCCGGATCGTTCTGCTTTCCGACGGAAGGATCATGCGGTAAGCACTATCCTGTTTCCTTCTTTTATGGTAATCTGAATATACGGACAATTACAGGCCCTGCCCGGAATCCTATCCGGCCGGGCCTGTTAAAATACCAAATTTCCCTGGAAAAGAGGCTGATGCCATGCAGCACATTATGATTATCGAAGATGAAACGAATATAAGGGAAGAACTGATGCTTCTTCTGGAAAGTGTCCCTTACCGGGTATCCGCGCCAAAACCGGAAGGGGATCTGCTCACGCTTATACGGGAAGCTCGCCCGGATCTGATCCTGCTGGATCTTGGCCTTCCGGGAATAGACGGGCTCACGCTCTGCTCCCTTCTGAGGAAGGAGTCCGCAGTCCCGATTATATTTGTCACAGGCCGAAATACCTCCATGGATGAACTGAACTGTCTGCTGCGGGGCGGAGACGATTTTTTGTCCAAACCCTATCAGCCCGCAATTCTGCTGGCCCGTATATCCGCTGTGCTGCGCAGGACGAAACGGGAAGAGGATGCAGCCCTTCACTGGAAAAATTTAAAGCTCGATCTGGCTTCCGGAACCATATCCCTGCCGGAGGGAAAAAGCCATCCTGCCGAGTTATCCAGAAATGAACTGAAAATCCTGTATTATCTTATGAAGCATGCGGGAAAAATCGTATCACGCGAGGAGCTGGTCGATTATCTCTGGGATGAGGAAATTTTTATTGATGACAATGCACTGAGCGTAAACATGACCCGGCTCCGGAGTAAGCTGGAATCCATCGGCGCACCGGACTTTATCGGGACAAGACGGGGATTGGGGTATCAAATATGAATCTGCTGGACTATATAAGAGATAAAATACGTTTTCTTTGCTTTTTCGCTTTCTTTCTTCTTTTTCTTTTCTGTTTTCTGCGGATTACCGGATATCCTGCGGCTTATGCGCTCCTTTTTCTTTCGCTGGCGGCCGGGCTGACGCTCCTGTACGGAGGTATCGATTACTGTCATAAAAAAACTTTCTTTGACCATCTTCTGCTGCAGCTGAATCAGTTGGACAAGCCGTATCTTATCGGAGAAATCATGGAAAAATCACCTTGTCTGACGGATAGGTTATACCGTCAGGTCATCCGTGTATCCAACCGTTCTGTCATAGAAAGTATACATACACTGGAAAAAGAGAAGCAGGAATACAGGGAATATATTGAAAGCTGGATTCACGAGGTCAAGGCTCCCCTTACCTCCATAAACCTGATGTGCGCCAATCAGCTATCCGCTCAGGAAGAGGAAGGGCATTTTGCAAGAAAGCTTCTGCAGGAAACGGAAGCCATAGAAAATGCTGTGGAACAAGCCTTATATTATGCCCGCTCCGATGAAGTCTACCGTGATTTTCTCATTACCCCCTGCTGCCTGAACGACATCGTAAAAGAGTCCGTCACCCGCTGCCGGCGCCTGCTGACCGCCTGCCATATGAAGGTGGAACTGCATATCCCTGCGTCCTGTATGGTTTACTGTGATGGTATCTGGCTTGTTTTCATACTGAGCCAGCTTCTGCGCAACAGCGCCCAGTACAAAAAGGGAGACTGCGGTAACATTACAATCACCGCAAAGGAGCGCCCAAAGCAGGTGCTTCTTTCGGTTCGGGATGAGGGCACAGGTATTCCTGATAATGAATTAAGCAGGATCTTTGAAAAAGGATTTACCGGATCCAATGGACGTAAAACAAAAAGTTCCACCGGTATGGGGCTGTACCTCAGCAAAAAGCTATGTCAGAAGCTGGGACTTTCTATCCGTGCCCATTCCTGTGAAGGTGTTTTTACGGAAATCCTGCTGGAAATTCCCCGGGAAGAAAACCTTCCCCGTTTTAACGGCCCCGATTCCGGGCGGCAAATCTTACAAAACTGTAAGGCTGAGGAAAGCTGATGTGATACCTCACGGCAGAAAGACCCTTTATACTATACTTAAAGCCGGCGCACAACAACTTATAACAGCGGCCCTTTCAGGCCCAACAGGATAAGAAAGGCAGGAATCGTATGAAGGATTTTATCCGTATATGTGATGTAGAAAAGTATTATGGCACGGGAACCAATGTAACAAAAGCTGTGGATCGGGTCAGTTTTCATGTGGAACAGGGAGAATTTCTTGGAATTATGGGAGCCTCCGGTTCCGGCAAGACAACGCTTTTAAATATTCTTTCTACAATAGATACCGTTACCAGCGGACATATTTTTTATGAAAATGATGACATTACCTTGATGAATGAGGATCAGCTCTCCGATTTCAGACGGGATAATCTGGGTTTCGTTTTCCAGGATTTCAATCTGCTGGATACTCTCACAATCCGGGAAAATATTGTCCTTGCGCTTTCCCTTCAGGGAAAACAGGGAAAAAAATCGGAAGAAAAAGCGCGGGAGGTTATGGATATACTTGATATAGCGGCCATTCAGGATAAATTCCCCTATCAGGTATCCGGCGGTCAAAAACAGCGCTGTGCCTGTGCCCGCGCACTGGTAACCGGACCAAAACTGATTCTTGCTGACGAACCCACCGGCGCCCTGGATTCCAAATCCTCCCTGATGCTCATGGAAACCTTTCATCAGCTGAATACAACCATGTGTTCCACCATCCTAATGGTCACTCACGATGCTTTCTCCGCCAGCTGGTGCAAAAGAATCCTCTTTTTAAAAGATGGGCAGATCTTTCACGAGCTGGTGCGAAGCGGACAGGACCGAAGGCAATTTCTGAATGAGATCCTGGATGTTCTCGCATTGACAGGAGGTGAACTTAATCATGCTGATTAAACTGAGTCTCCGCAACGCAAAGCGTACATGGCGGGATTATCTTGTATTTTTTGTCACTCTGCTTCTGATTGCAGCGATCATGTTTTCCTTCAACGGGCTTCTGTTCGACCCAGATATCCGCAGGCTTCAGGATGATTCCGCTATAATGGCCGTAATGCTCGGCATAGCAACCTTCTTTATCCTCCTGGTCCTGACCTGGCTGCTTCAATATATGGTCCGTTTTATGATGAGCAAACGAAGCCGGGAGTTTGCCACATATCTTCTTTTGGGAATGAAACGGAGGCAGATCTCGAAAATTTTCTGGGGAGAAAGCCTGGTTCTGGGTATCGCCGCATTTTTGCTCGGTACCGGATGCGGCATCTTTTTCCGACAATTCCTGTTTGCCTGTTTTTATGCTCTTATAGGCAAAAGTTATCAACTGAATTTCTGTTTTAACCTGGCCGCATTCCTGATGACTGTCCTTTGCTTTTTTGGCTGTTATCTCCTGTCCCTGGCCTTCCATCATAAAAAATTCCGGGGAATGAACATATCCGGACTTCTGCAGGCCGATCGGGAAAATGAACAAATACGGGAAGGAAACCTGATAATCGGAACTACTGTCTTTCTGGCAGGCTTTGCAGGTATCCTCTCCATCATACTTGTTCTCACTTTTTTCAGCCGCTCTTTAGAAGGCGGAGATATTGTATTTATGATGCTCCTCCTGATCCTTTCCATTTATCTGATGTACTGGGGTCTTGCCTCTCTGTTCAGCCTCTACTTAAGGAAACGGGGCAAACGGATGTATAAGGGTACCAATCTGTTCCTCATCCGCCAGCTCTCCTCCAAAATACGTACGATGCGTTTCACCTTCGGCACACTGACCGTACTCTTCACCCTGGCCCTGCTCGGCTGCAGCTTCGCACTGATGCTCAACCGGTATCAGAATACCGAAATTAATTATAAATATCCTTTTTCCGTCAACATAGTCGGAAATGCAGGTGACAGCCTGAAGGAAGAAGAGGAAGTTATCCGCCGTTATTCTCCTGATGCAGATACCCTGGTATATAAAATCTACCACAATGGCAGCACTTCGGTAAAAGACTATTACTATGCTCATCTGAAAGCATTTACAAAAGCCGGCACAGAAGAGGAGGACAATACCGGCACTCCCGGCCTCATTCCCATGCCCGCCAATATGTGGGGCCAGTACCACGCGGAAGATACTTTTATGAAGCTGAGCGATTACAATGTGCTGCGGCGCATGCTGGGCTTTGAAGAGGCCGTTCTTTCCGGGGATGGCTATCTGCTGCAGATAAAGAACCGGCTTGTGAGGGAACTGGGGGATGGAATCCGTGATGTTACCGTTCCTGTAAAAGGAAAGGAACTGCATCTGGAAAGAATCTACACGGACGCCTTCTGCCAGGACGGACATAATGGTTCGGACTATCTGTTAGTCGTGGCTGATGAGACAGCGGAAGACATGGAAACTTATTATACCGGACTTTCCTCCATGATTCCCGGACAGCTTCCTGACGGACTGGAGAATGCCCTCTGGAATGCCCACACAGAATACAGCGGAATAAATGCCAGCGGCACAGATTCCATGTCCCTTGTCATTTCCGATATTCTTTTCTCCGAGACACTGCTGGAAGAAGGACGATGGGGATATACTATGATGTCCCTTCCCCTTATCTATATCGGCCTGGTCTATCTGTGTGCGGCTCTCACCATTTTATCCGTCCAACAGCTGAGTGATTCCGGTAAATACCGGTTCCACTGCCGCCTCCTTTCCTCTCTCGGACTGCGCAGGAAACAGATAAACATGACGGTTCTGCGCCAGATGTTCTTCTTTTACCTCTGTCCGGTTATCCCCGCTGTACTGATAAGCGGAACGATCGCCTGGATCGTGAGCGGAAAGTTTCTGGATATAACAGGTTTAAACGGTACCTTTTTCCATTATTTCGGCCCCTCTCTTGTTTTATTTACGGGGATATATCTGCTTTACTTCGTTGCAGCCTATGTAGGGTTTGTGAGAGATATATGGAAGGAATGAAAAGAAGCGTCATTCGGGAAAAAATGCCCGGACGACGCTTCTTTTCTATTTCTGATTATGCTCCGTTTTATCCTTATAATCCTTCGGTGACAAACCGGTGTGTTTTTTGAAAAAGTGGGAAAAATAGGTCACGTTCTCAAATCCCAGTATTTCCGCGATTTCATATATTTTCATATCTGTCTGAACCAGATATTCCCTGGCCCTGCTGAGCTTTTTTTCATTGATTGTATGGATTATGGTATTGCCTGTCTCTTCCCGGAATATCCGGCTCAGATAGCTGGCATTCACGCCGATTCTGCCCGCAATATCCGACACGGAAAGGCTTTCCCGGTAATGATCGTCGATACAGCGCAGACAGGCATTGATAAGGGATTCCTTCCCCTGGGCAGCGCCCTTCATGGCCTGTGCGGTATTCTTCAGCAGGCTTTCCATCAGCAGGCTGTATTCCTCCAGATAGACACAGCCATAGATCTGATGGGCGATCCCTCCGGGCCGGCCCTGTCTGCTGCGTTCATCCGCCTCCCCCTCCATCAGCAGCTTCCGGCACCGTTCCTGAAGGGACATCCCGGAATTCCTGACGGCGGAAGCGGTACAGCCGTATTCCTTCTGCCGCTGAAGCAGCCCGTGAAACAGAGAAACGGCTTTTTCGGCGTCCCCCTTTTCCACAGCGCCGCAGATATCCTCTAGCCACTTTTCTTCCCCCGGCAGGCGTATTTCCTCCGGTTCCGTTCCTTCCCTGTAAAAATTCAGTTTCCCGGTACCATCCGGAAACCGGTAAGCCAGAGCGGAAACCGCCTGTTCATAAAGGCGCTTCAAATCTCCTGCCCCTCTTCCCATGCCGCTGACTCCCACACATACAAAAAGCTGCATAAAATTATCCATCATCTCAATGATCTGCCCGCATTTGGCCCTCACCGCCGCTTCATATCCTTCTTCCATCCCTTTAAGAAGCACACAAAGCATATCCCTCTGTATGAAAAGCATTTTTTCCATATGTTCCTCAAAGGCCATGGCCAAAAAGTCGCTCAGGCTTTTATATATCCGGCTCCGCGTACCGCTGTCCGTTTCCGGGCTGAGACGGAAACGGAATAAAAGCACCAGATAATTTTCAAGCCGGAGGGGCAGCGCCCGATACCTCTGCTCCAGCTCCTCCTCGTCATAAAGGCTTCCGTCCAGCACGGCGCGCAGGAAGTTTTCCACCGCCTCTTCCCTTCCGTATTCCCCTTCCGCCCTCCGCTCTTTTTCCAGCTGGCTGCAGCACCTGGAGACAGCCGATTCCAGGCCGTCCAGCGCTCCTGTTTTGGTCACATAATCCGCCGCGCCGTATTTCACGGCCGCCTGGGCATAAGAAAAATCCGCATATGCGGTCAGTATGATTACCTGTACCGGCAGCTCATGCTCCTTCACATACTTAACAAGCGCAATCCCGTCCGCGCCGGGCATGCGGATATCCGTCACAAGAATATCCGGCGCTTCCTCTTCCATATGTTCCAGGACTTCCCTTCCGTTGGATGCCACAAAAACCACTTCGCAGCCCAGACGCTTCCAGTCAATCAGCGTCTGCAGCGCCTTTCTCACTATCGGTTCGTCATCTGCCAGCATTACCCTGTACATGGCGTTCTCCCTTTCTGGTTTTTATCCGCTTTCCTTTTTCTGCCGTTCCTCTTCCGGCTTCTCCGGTTCCCCCTGATCCTCCGGTATGCGGATCCGCACCGTGGAACCCCTGCCGGGAGAGGAAAAAACGGTTACGCCGTAGGCCTCTCCATACATGAGCTGAATCATATGGTGTACGTTGCCAAGGCCCACGTGGTTATGGGCGCTGTCCTTCTCCCTTTTTTCAAGAGGCAGCGCCACCTCCCCGTCCGCACCGAAACCAACGCCGTCATCCACGGTATCGATGCAGATGCAGCCCTCCTGCCGATAAACGCTCACCTTCACAAAGCCATTGTCCACCTTCGGCTCCAGTCCGTGCACCACCGCATTTTCCACAATAAGCTGGATACAAAGCTTGGGAATATACTGCTCCTTCAGTTTTTCCTCGGAAACCGCAATTTCATAGGATAACCGTTCCCCGAAGCGGTAGCTTTGCAGATACAGATAATATTCCACATAGGAAAGCTCCTGTCCCAGCGTCACCTTTTCTTCCCCGCTTCTGTATATTTTAGCCTGAATCAGCTGGCTGAAGGTGGATATCATGCGGAACAGCTCTTCATTGCCGTCCATTTTCGCCTGCAGGGATAAGGTGTTGAGGACATTGAACATAAAATGGGGATTCATCTGCGTCTGCAGGAATTTCAGTTCCATCTCCTTGATGGATATCTGCTTCTCATAAACCTCTTTGATAAGATTATTCACATAGGCCGTCATCTCATTAAACACTTCGCTGATTTCATTGAACTCCCGGCTGTCATACGCCGGAAGCTTTGTCTCAAAGTTCCCTTCCTTCACGGCCTGCAGCTTATCCGTAATTTCCTCGATAGGCCTGGTCAGACGGTAGATCAGAACAAGCAGGAACAGGCAGCCGCAGCCGGTAATGACCGCAATGAGAAGCACATAAATACGGACGGAGGAATACATCAGCATCATGGCATGGTTTTCCGGGATTCCCAGAAATACCTGTAAATCCATTGGCAAAAGCTTCCTGTAAGCCCGATAGTCCCGCCCGCCTGTTTCCATACGGAAGGGTTCGTACCGGTACTCCTCAAAGGTTTCCCGCTCAGCTCCCGCCGTATTCCAGAAGGCTTCCTGATTTCCTCCGTCAAGGGATTTTCCCGTTCTGTCACAAAGCACCCAGAAGGCTCCAGGATAGTTTGCCGTCAGCTCTTCCATCCTTTTTTCCAGGGCCTCCTTATTCAGCTTGAAAAGGACGGTGCCCGCCCTGTCCATAAGTCCGTCATAAAGGGGAAATGCCAGGAAAAGGCCGTCTTCCTTCTCCTGATAAAAATATCCGGCGCCGCTTTCCGCGGATTCTTTTTCAAAAGCCCGGAATACTTCCCGGAAAACACGGGCGCCCGTTTCCTTTTCTGAGGTCGGCATCGCATAATAGCCGGTGCTCACAAAATCTCCCCGGGAATCGGCCAGACTGATTTCAAGCGCTGCCGGCATCTGTACGTTCCCCAGATTTTCCGGACTGCTGATATCCACTGCACGGGAAAAAGCGGCTTCCAGCGTCCTGCACTCTTCCTCCGTAAGCCTGCCGTTCCTGCTCTTTTCCATATACCCCATCACGGTTTCCGAATCCCGGAGCGCATAGATCACCTTCTCCAGATAGGAAAGGCCGGATTCCATACCGTCAGCCGTGGCGGTCAGGAAAAAATCCATATCATGGTGGATATAGTCGCTGATAATAAAAAACACGGAGAACACAAAGATGCTACCGCACAAAAGCAGCGCCCCCAGCATGATCCCCATATTTACCGTTATCATTTTTCCGCGCATGGAATACCGTTTTTTCTTTCTTCCGGCCATAGTTCCTCCACATTTTTATCCGCCTTTTTCTTATAAAGGTATTATACCCTGCCGGAAGCGGGAAGTCACGCCTCTTACTGTGCCGGCACAACAGAAGGAGGCAGTTGCCGTCCGGGCCATTTCCTGTATATGCCGCACGGCGGCACCATCTCCCCCGCCGCCTGTACGGCGCTCAGCCCTTAACGGCTCCTGCTGTCAGTGATTTGACAAAGGTTTCGGACAAAAGGCAGAAAATCAGGATCGTAGGCACCACGGAAACAATAATTGCCGAAAACATGCCGTTCAGATTCTTGGAATAAGCCGTGGTAAACTGGCCCAGCAGTGCCGGTATCGTCATTTTTTCCTTGCTTTTCAGTAAAATCGAGGCAAAATAAAATTCGTTCCAGTTATTCAGAAATACCATGATGGCCGCCGTGGAAAGACCCGGCTTCGCAATCGGCACTATGATCCGGAAAAAGGAGGCGCAGTAGCCGCAGCCGTCTATTCTGGCCGCTTCCTCCATTTCCCTCGGGATCGTGAGGAAATAGCTGCGGATGATAAAAAAGGTTACCGCTATGCCAAGGCCGGAGTAAATGAAAATAAGCCCGCCTCTCGTATCCTTCAGCCCCAGATCCCCAAGCAGTCTGTAGATAGGAAAACTGATGGAAATGGACGGAATAAAAAGCGTGGTGGTAAACATCAGGGTGACAAGCCCCTTCAGCTTAAACTCCATACGCGCCGACACATAGGCGGACATAGCCACCACCAATACGCTGATAACGGTGGAAATAACCGTAACAAAAATGCTGTTTCCAAAATAGGTCTGAATGCCCAGCTTTGTAAAAATAGTGATATATCCGTCAAAAACCCATTCTGTGGGAAGAGCAAGCCCTCCGGGATTTTTCTTAAAGGAGGAGAGAAAAACCCAGAGGATGGGATAAACCGAAATAAACAGGACAAAAGCCATAACAAGACAGCGTCCAGTTCCTGTCAGAATATGCAAAGCACTGCGCTTTTCAGGTGATTTTTTATCCATATCCGTTCCTTTCTGCTTTTAATCACGCTGCCGCCCCTCAGAGCGGTACGACGTTTTCCTTAATCTACATAATCCGTACGGAAGGCCCTGTTGATCATTCCCACCAGAAGCAGTCCCAGCAGGAACTGAATTACCCCGGCCGTATTGCCTCTGGCAAAATTCAGCTTCGTGCTTCCCAGAGCGGTCTTGTAAACATAATAGCTCAGGCTGTAGGTAGCATTATCCGGTCCACCGCCTGTAATCAGGGCAATTTCATTATACAAAAGCAGGCCATAGTTCGCTGCCATCACGGATACCGTACCGAGCATGGGACGCAGAAGAGGAAGGATAATTTTCCGGTCTATCTGCCCTGAGCCGGCCCCGTCCACCCGCGCCGCCTCCAGCAGGCTGGTATCGATGCTGAAAATCTGCGTCAGCAGAAGCAGGCAGGAGGAACCGCCGAAGAGGATAAAAGAAAAGGTCACTCCCCAAAAGGCATAAGTCTCATTTGCCAGCACACTGATATCACTTCCCGGACGTATCCAATTGCAGATTTCCGTCACGATTCCCCTGGAGGGACTGTAAAGGTTCAAAAATATCAGGCCTATGGCCACCGTGGAAATGATGTTGGGAATGATGAAGGCATTCCTCGTAAACTTCCAGGCCAGCGGCTTTTTAGCCAATATTAAAGCTACGAGCAGCGTAAACGGGATCTGTACCAGCATGGTAAGGGCAACCCATTTCAGCGAATTCACCAGAGCCATCTGAAAATTCCTGTCTGCGGTAAATAATTTGATATAGTTGTCAAACAGATGGCTCCAGCCAAGGAATTCCGGCTTAAGGAAATTCTTGTAATTCCATTTGCAGAAAGAGGTCATAAAAATATTCACAAGCGGATAGGCATAAATAATACCGAACAGCAGAATACCGGGCAGCAGAAATGCCAGGATAAACCCATTTTTTCTTGTCATCACTTTCCTTATTTTTTTCATATACATCCTCTTCTCCCCACTGTTATCCGGAAGACCGCATATGGGAAGAGGCCATCCGCAAGACAGCCTCTTTCATCCATATGTTCTTTTCTTCCAACAAGCCGCCTTATTCCGCCGCTTCCAGGAACGCGTCCAGTTCCTCCACAGCGCTTTCCACGGTCTTGCTTCCATCCTTAAGGCCGGCATATTTGGCCTGGATTTCGCCTTCCGCATCTCCGAAGTTATTTCCCAGTCCCAGCGCCTGGTAATCTGCATTCTGACACAGTCTGCAGGCTTCTACCAGAAGCTTTGCCTCGGGCGCTTCCACAGAATCCGCCAGCGCGTCATAATCCACAGCCGTGCTTGGAGCCATACCGATGCCTTTTTCGATAATACGGGCCGCCACCTCCGGGCTGGTCATGTATTTAATAAATTCCACCGCTGCCGCCGTCTGTGCCTCATCCAGCTGTGAGGATACCACATAACCGCAGCCGCCTGACAGCAATGCCGCTTTCTTGCCGGCTTCATCCGTAGGGAACACCGCAGGCTTGATGTTTTCTGCGCCTGCCTCACAATCTACGGATCCGCCTGCATCCCATACCCCGTTAAAGAGCATTGCCGTTTTTCCGGCAAAGAAATCGGAACGATAGGCCTCGTCATCATCTCCGCCAGGGCCGAAATTAGCGGAATCAATTTTCTGCAGGGCATTTTTCTGTATAAAAGAAAGAGTGTCCACAAACGCCGGCTGATTAAAGCTCTCCGTCATTTTTCCTTCCGCATAAAAGTTTCTGGAATCCCCGCTCCTCTGAAGATAAGCCGCCGTAAGGATATTGGTGGGCCATCCCGCATTCAGGCCGAAGGGCATGATACCTGCCGCCGTCAGCTTATCCACCGCCCCGTTGAAATCATCCCAGGTCTTCCATGCATCCGGCGTATCCGCTCCCGCCTCTTTAAAAAGCGCTTCATTATACCAGAAGCCCACGCCTTCGATCTGCTCTCTCACGGAATAAATTTTCCCGTCCTCTGTAAGATTCTGTTCATAGCAGACGCCGGCTCCGTCCTTAAAGCCGCTGTCCTCATCCAGGTAGGGCTTCAGATCCAGTATCATCCCCGCAGCAGATGCAACCGGGGTGATATCCCAGCCTCCGAAGTCCGCAATATCGTAAAATTCTCCCGCGCTGATATCGTTCAGCGCCGTGTTATAAATCCCTTCTGCCCCTGTTTCATCCGCCTGTATCACAAAATGGAATTCATCTTTGTGAGCATCCGCAAATTCCTGGTAGATCGAACGCATCTCAGCGGCTGCCGCCCATTCCGATTCGTCATGATAATAGCCATGGACAAAGGTGATGGTGGGAAGCTCCCCGTCTGCCGCATTTGCATCGGCTGTGGGTTCCGCCTGTTTGCTGTCTTCCCCCTTGCTTTCCTCCGCCGTTTTACTCTCCTGCGCCGTCTGCCCGGAATCCATCGTTTCCGCACTGTTCCCACAGCCTGCCAGAAGCAAAGCCGTCATTGCGGTACAAAGCAGCCATGTTAAAGATTTTCTTTTCATATTTTGTTTCCTCCCTTTCGGTAACGAAGCTGCACCGGTTCTTTATCTGCGAACAGAAGCCGCTGCATTTTCCTGATGCTTACAATTTACCATGTTGGGGGTTCGTTCTGAATAAACAAAGCCGCAGACAATTTTGTTATTTTTTCACCTGTTGACACAGCAAATGAAAAAAGATGTTATTTTTTTACCGGCAGCCCTTTTACAGGGCAGGACAGTAAAAAAATAACATCTTTTTCAGAAACGGTCCCTGTTTGTCCGCATATCAGCCGGGTGTTTTCATTCAACTTTCAGCCCGCTTATCAAAGGCCTTTATCCAGGGCTGAAATCAGGGAATCCAGAGCCTCTTCCTCCATACAGGCGTGCCGGATATCCGCACCGATTGTTTCCATGATCCCGCTGTTCCATACGCTTGTGATCGTCTTAATCTGTATATCCGCCGCATGCGCCTGCTCCAGCGCATTTCCCAGCAGCGGGTATTCCTCCCTGATTACCGCCAGATCCACATTGGGGTTGGAGGGGGCCTGCCCCGTTTCCAGCGCCAGCTTCAGCTGTACCTCTTCACTGAGCATATACTTTAAAAAACGTATGGAAGCCTCTTTTTTCTTCTCATCATAGCTGTCGAAAAGGACATAGCCGGAGGATGGGGAAATATAGGAGAGACTCTCCCCCGATTCGGTGGGATAGTTGGCGTACGCAATATCTGCCTCGGCCGCACAGCCTTTAAACTCCTCACATTCCCATATGCCGTTAAAGTAAACCGCCGTCCTGCCCTCACGGAAATATTCCCTCGCATCATCCAGACTTTCCGCTGAAACGGAATGGCTGAAAATCCAGGAGAACTCCCGAACCGCATCCCGAAACACCGGCGTGTCGAAGGTATCGGGCAGCGCCCCGGCCATCTGCAGTCCCTCCGGCCCTTTTCCCGCCAATTCCGCAAGAAAAAGATTTTCCGCCACCTGCACATTTTCCAGCGCGCAGGTATCTACTCTGCCCTCACCCGGCTCATTCACCCTGTCTTTGCCCCAGGCATCCAGCTTTGCAAAAGCTTCCCGGAACTCCTCCCATGTCTGCGGAGGCCTGGCATTCCCTTTTTCGTCCACAATCCCGGCTTCCCGGAAATATTCCGCATTATACCAGTAGCCCATCACCTCCAGCGCATCCGGCACAGTATAAAGGCCGCCGTTTTCCTCTGTCCAGGTTTCCAAAACCGATGGGTGGATACTCCGGATAAAAGCCTCATCCGCTTCTATATAGGGAAGAAGATCCAGCGCCATACCGCGTTTTACCGCATTCTGCACATAATAGGACTGTCCGTTTGTGCTCACAATATCCGGCATTTTATCTATGGCGAGCATATTATTGGCCTGTTCCACAGCAATATTGCTGTCGGAGGAAGGCTGGTAGTTCAGCACGATGTCCGGATTCTCCTCATCAAAGGCGCGGTATATTTCCTGCATGGTGGAGTGTGTCTTGACCGTCCCTCCCCAGCCATGGATGAATGTCAGCTCCGTCACCTCCGGTTCCTCCTGCCTGCCGCACCCTACCAGGACTGCGGCAGCCGCAGACAGCAGCAGAATCTTGCAAAGCATTCCCTGATATATTCCCTTTCTTTCTCCCACTTCCGTTCCTCCTCTGCGGCATATATTCGTGACAGCCTGAACTGATGCTTTGAAACTGCCGGTTATAGACTTATTTTACGCCAAAGCATGCGGACTGTATAGAAGCAAATAATGCCGACAGTCTTCAAGTTTTCTGTGCCGTTGGCCTTATGGTTCCGCCTGCCCCCGTCTTCCCGGCCCTGTCTTTCTGTACGGCCCGCGGTTCTGCAAGGTTCCTGTCAGGGCACGCTTTCGCTCGGATAAATACGCAGCGGTACTAAGGTTGCAAAGTACGCAACCTAAGGACCGGCGTATTTATACGGCCCATACAGGAATCCTTGCCGCGCCCAACAAGACAGGGCAGGGAATACCGGACAGCCAGGGCCATGTGACCGGCGACACCGGAGCCGTGAATTGTAACTGCTGGTAAACAGGATAAAAGCACAGACATTATGCGAGATTGTGTTTTTTTACCGGTTAGAGTATTATAAAGGTAAAGACATATTGCGGGAGGAAACGAATATGGCGAAGAGTAAAAAAAAGAAACGGATATGGCTGCGGGTGGTGCTGGGGATAGTGGCTGTCCTGCTCCTGGCAGTCATAGGATATGTGCTTTATGTGATGATCAGTTATCACAGACTGCCTGATGATCTGGTATTGGAGATACGGCAGCCGACAGAAGGCGGAGAAGCCGGGGCGGAGGTTTCTGCCGGGACGGATTATGAAATCATGACTTATAATATAGGCTTCGGCGCTTATACTCCCGACTACAGCTTTTTCATGGACGGCGGGAAGTCCTCTGTGGCGAAAAGCAGGGAGAGCGTATTGGAAACGGTTTCCGGAGCGGGAGGGCTGGCGGCAGGATATGATCCGGATTTTATGATTTTCGAGGAAGTGGATTTGGATTCTACAAGGAGCTATCATGTGAACCAGTATGAATTGCTGGACGGCTTTTTCGGCAGCTATTATTCGGACTTTGCCATTAACTATGATTCGGCGTTTCTGATGGTGCCGCCCTGGGAGCCTCATGGGAAGAGTCTGGCAGGAATCGCGCTCTATTCGAAATATCCTGTTACCTCCGGGGTGAGGAAAAGCTTTCCTATTTCTACTTCCTTCAGCAAGTTCCTGGATCTGGACAGATGCTATTCCATCAGCCGGATACCGGTGGAAAACGGAAAGGAGCTGGTGATTTTCGCCCAGCATATGTCCGCATACGGAAACAGCGATGCTATCCGGGAGGCGCAGATCAGCAAGCTGTGCGGAGACATGCAGGCAGAGTATGAAAAGGGGAATTATGTGATTTGCGGAGGAGATTTCAATCACGATTTGAAGGCTTTGGGTGATGTTTCGGAGGATAGGGAATCCTGGGCGTATCCTTTTCCCAGAGAAAGACTGCCGGAAGGTTTCTCGTTCAGCATTGATCTGCTTGGGGAAGAGGAAAGAGCCTCCATGCCGGACAGCGCCCGCAATGCGGATATGCCTTATGAGGAAGGGGTTACTTATACGGTGACGCTGGATGGGTTTATAATATCGGATAATATTATAATGAAGGAGTATGAAAATATCCATACCGGTTACCTGTTTTCGGACCATGATCCGGTGAGGATGGTGTTCTCATTAAAATAGGTAAGAGTCTTTCTTCGTATTATGGATCCGACAAATAGAAAAATGTTGTTGGTTGATGGATGAATCCATTCATTCTATAATTAAATAACATTCTGGATAATATAATTGACTGCGATAAATGACAGTTAGGACGGAGAAAAACAAAATGGAAAATTTCATGAAAAAATATAGCTTTTGGCTTACCTCATTACTGGGAGCAGGAGCAATAATATGGCTTATAATTGGGTGGAAAGATATGGATATGGTTATAAAACTGCCAATTATCTATATCGTGGCTCTTGCCGTTCATGAAATAGAAGAATTGAAGTTTCCCGGGGGCTTTGTAGAATTAGTTCTTGCGATGACAGGAATAGAAATCAGGAATATTGGCATTGCCAAATTCGGCCTGTTGATGTTTACTTTATATGCGACGGTTATCCCGGCAGTTATTGGGGGATATATATGGCCGGTAATGGCAACTTTATTTATTGGATGTATAGAAATATTTGCACATTTGGCGGCTGCACGGGTGAATCCGGAAAGGTTTTATTCACCAGGGCTGATAACGGCGGTTTGTGTACAATTTCCGGTTGCAGTGTATGGTTATTACTATTTATTTGCTAATGGCTATGTGAAAGGGATTTACTGGCTGTGGGCGGCAATTTTCCTGCTGGTGCCTTTATTCGGGCTTCAGGCTGTTATTGTCAAATCTAACGGAGAAAGCTACGGAGAGTTCATGAACAATGCCAGAAAAGCAATGTTTACCAAAAAGGGGAGAGAAGAAACGAAAAAGAAAATAAATCCTCTGCAGAAATAGAAATCTTCCCTTCCGAGGATTTTAGAATTATTAAATAATAGTATATCATAACGTAAATTTCCCATGAACAGGAAGCTTTTTGAAAAAAAGGCTTCCTATTTTTGGTATAGTGTTGTATAATGTGGTCACATAAAGATACCAATTTTGTAGTATTATATCCAATACATATCTTGTTGGCGTTACTGTTCCGATTGGACGGCGTTGCCAGTAGACAGACATGGAAAGCTGGCTTTCGCGCCTGAATAACGGCAGAAAGGCCTGTTGTCATTAATTATTTCCCTGATAAATTGAAATGAATAACCGACAGAAAAAAGCAGCAGGAAACCTACCTTTTTTATTATTAAGGATGGTATTGTGGCGGATTTGTTGTATGTATTTTAGTAACATTTTGTACGTTTGGTACGGAGGAAAGGTATGGGTATGAGAGAAAAGTATCAGTCTCTGGCATTAGCAGATCTGAAGGAAATTGCAAAATCACGCGGAATTAAAGGAACTTCAGGAATGAAAAAGGCAGATATCATAGATGCTATGGTAGCGCTGGACGAAAAGGAAGAAAAAGAACAGACAGCCGCGCCCAAAGCAGAGACAAAGGAAGAGACAGCGGAAAAACCCAGGACTGCTCATGAGACAAAAAAAAGCAGGGAGAAGGCAGCAGAAGAGAAAAAAACGGAGCCTGTAAAGAGCGCAGCTTCGGAAGAAAAGCCGGCCCCTGTAAAGGCACCGGCCCCTTCTCAGCCTGCAGCTGCAGAGGAGTCTCATACGGCTTCCCAGAACCGCAATACGGATCGGAGACCGGTACGCAGAGACACCGGAATCCGTAAAAACGGAGACAGCCGTCCGAATGGAGGCCAGGAGCAGCGGAGCCAGAGAAGCATTATTGTAAATAATGGAAACCGGCAGAATACTTCAGGAAATCAGACTGGAGAACGGCCCTCTTACGCGGAACGTACGGATAATACAGTCAGGAATGAAAACAGGAATACACCTGTGGAAAGAGCCGAAATCGCCCAGGCGGAAATTCCGGCGCCTGCCATTGCAGAAGATGAGAAGTTCCCTTCCGATCTGGACAGCGGGGTTACCGCTAACGGGATTCTGGAGGTTATGCCTGACGGATATGGTTTTATCCGCTGCGCCAATTACCTGCCGGGTGAAAACGATGTCTATGTGGCGCCCAGCCAGATCCGCAGATTTAATTTGAAAACAGGGGATATTGTAGTCGGCAATACCAGAATTAAGACGCAGAATGAGAAATTCTCTGCCCTTCTGTATGTAAAATCCATTAACGGATATGCTCCCGATGTGGCGGCGAAGAGAACTAATTTTGAAGATATGACGCCTATATTCCCGGAAGAAAGAGTGCGTCTTGAGATGTCCCGCTCTTCCGTGGCGATGCGTATTATGGATTTGATGAGTCCTGTGGGAAAGGGGCAGAGGGGTATGATTGTTTCCCCTCCCAAGGCAGGTAAGACGACTCTGCTGAAGCAGGTGGCGCAGTCTGTCAAGGTGAATAATCCGGACATGCATCTGATTATTCTTCTGATTGACGAACGTCCGGAAGAAGTAACGGACTTCAGGGAAGCGATAGAAGGCCCTAACGTAGAAGTTATTTACTCCACATTTGACGAACTGCCGGAGCATCATAAGAGAGTGTCTGAAATGGTTATTGAGAGGGCAAAACGTCTGGTGGAGCATAAGAAGGATGTCATAATACTCCTTGACAGTATCACTCGTCTGACCAGAGCCTACAATCTGGTAATCCCGCCCAGCGGAAGAACCCTGTCAGGTGGTCTGGATCCGGCGGCCCTGCATATGCCCAAGCGCTTTTTCGGCGCGGCAAGAAATATGAGGGAAGGCGGCAGTCTGACTATTCTTGCTACGGCACTTGTGGATACGGGAAGCAAGATGGACGATGTTATATATGAAGAGTTCAAGGGAACCGGTAATATGGAAATCGTGCTGGACAGAAAGCTTTCCGAAAGAAGGGTATTCCCCGCTATCGATATCCCCAAATCAGGAACCAGAAGGGAAGATCTTCTTCTTACCCCGGAAGAACTGGAGGCTATCGGTGTCCTGCGTAAGGCTCTTAACAGCCTGAGACCTGAGGACGCGGTGGATAAGATACTGGATATGTTTGCGCGCACCAAAAACAATTCGGATTTCGTAAATCTGGTTAAAAAAATGAAATTTATCTGATTCTTCATAAAAAGCCGCAAAATATTGGAAAATAAGCGGATTTTCTACTTGCATTGATGGAAAAGCTATGCTATAATTAAAAAGCTGTTTACAGGCAGAACTGTGAGCGGCGGCCGAAAGGCAAGTGGATGAGAACGAAATATTAATGGGAACAAAAAATATAGAAGAGGTGAAAACTATGAAAGAAGGACTCCATCCTGCGTTTTACCAGGCAACTGTAACCTGCAACTGCGGAAACACATTCGTAACAGGTTCCACCAAACCCGAGATTCATGTGGAAGTATGCTCCAAGTGCCATTCATTCTACACAGGCCAGCAGAAGGCTGCTCAGGCTCGTGGACGTATTGATAAGTTCAACAAGAAGTATGGTGTGGAAAACAAATAAGAGCTGCAAGAAAGGTTGAGGTTAATTAATCTCAACCTTCTTTTTCATACTGTGGAACCCGTCAGGGAGGAAAAAGGGTGAAGGGAAGCTTTCAGCCTTTGAATTGACGTCTGCGGATAAAGGGCGGACAGGAGGGCCAAATATGAGTAAAAAGAACTGCGGACACTATTCCGGAATCGGCGGCCAGGCCGTACTGGAAGGCGTCATGATGAAAAACAAAGACGAGTATGCCGTATCGGTGAGAAAGCCGGACGGAAACATCGAAACAAAAAAAGAAAAATATACCGGGATTCTGTCGGGCAGCAAACTGACAAAGCTGCCTTTTATCAGAGGGGTTTTTAACTTTATAGATTCTCTTGTTCTGGGAATGCAGACACTGACCTATTCAGCAAGCTTTTATGAGGAAGAGGATGCCAAGGAAACCAAAACGGATCAGATGCTGGATAAGGTGAGCAAAGGGAATGGGGAAAAGCTTTTGATGGGCTTAACCGTAGCCTTTTCCATTGTGCTTGCAGTGGCTATTTTCATTGCGCTGCCTTACGGTATCAGCCTTCTGTTCCATTCCTATATCAGAAATGCTTCCCTTCTTGCCATATTGGAAGGTATTGTCCGTCTTGCTATTTTTCTGTCCTATGTGGCCCTGATCGCCGGGATGAAGGATATCCGGCGTGTTTACCAATATCACGGAGCGGAGCATAAGTGCATTAACTGTCTGGAAAAAGGCCGTCCTCTGACGGTTAAGGATGCCATGAGAAGCTCCCGCCTGCATAAAAGATGCGGAACAAGCTTTCTTTTGTTTGTTATGTTGATCAGTATTATTCTTTTCATGTTTATACGGGTGGAAAACCCGGGGCTCAGGCTGGTGGTAAGAATTCTGCTGATTCCGGTTATTGCTGGAATTTCCTATGAGATTATCCGCCTTGCGGGCAGAAGTGACAATATCTTCATCAACTTAATTTCCAAGCCCGGTATGTGGCTTCAGAAGCTGACAACCAGGGAACCGGACGAAAGCATGATTGAAGTGGCTATCGCTTCCGTAGAAGCTGTGTTTGACTGGAAAGCATATCTGAAGGAAGAATTCGGTTATGAAGTGGATGAATCCTGGATGGATGACGGCGGCCGGACGGAAACGGCTATGGAAGAGGACGGTATGGCAGAAGTGGACGAAACGGAGACAGGAGAGCCCATACTGCAATGAATTACAAAGAAGGTTATGACTGGGGAAAGCAGAGTCTGGAGACGGCCGGAGTATCGGAAGCGGAGCTGGACGCAAGGCTGCTTTTGGAAAAGATATGCGGGACAGACAGAAATACCCTGCTTGTACATGGCGACAGGCTGCTGACCGAAGAGGAAAAAAACAGATACCAGGACTGGATTCAGAAACGTGCGCAGCATATCCCTTTGCAGCATCTTACCGGTGAGCAGGAGTTTATGGGGCTTACCTTTCTGGTAAACGGGCACGTGCTTATTCCCAGGCAGGATACGGAAATCCTTGTGGAAGAAGTGATGCGCGAAATGATGGATGGGAGCAGGATCCTGGACATGTGCACCGGTTCAGGCTGTATATTGCTCAGCCTCCTTCATTATTCCAATGACTGCCGGGGGACAGGAGCCGACATTTCGCAGGAAGCGCTGGCTGTTGCCGGAGAAAATGCGCGCAGGCTGGGAATACAGGCCTGTTTTCTGCGCAGTGATCTGTTTGAAAAGATAGAAGATAAATATGATATTATAGTATCCAATCCGCCTTATATACAAACCCGGGTCATTGACGGCCTGATGGATGAGGTGAGGCTTCACGAACCGCTTTCCGCTCTGGACGGAGGGGAGGACGGCCTGGTTTTTTACCGGAAAATACTGGAGGGCTGCCCGGAGCATCTTGTTCGGGGAGGCAGCCTGTATTTTGAAATCGGTTATGATCAGGGTGAGGCTGTGAAAGAGCTGATGGAAAAGCACGGATTTTCTGAGGTCAGGGTGACAAAGGATTTTGCCGGACTTGACCGGGTGGTATCCGGATTGTGGTATGAGTAAAGGAAATGGACTGTGCTTCAGGCAGTCCTGTTAAGGAAGGAATGATTAAATATGTTTGACAGGCTGGAAGACCTGCTTCGTCGTTATGAAGAAATAATGAATGAATTAAATGAGCCTTCTGTAACGGCCAATCAGGATCGTTTCCGTTCCCTCATGAAGGAACAGAGCGATCTGACACCGCTTGTGGAGGCCTATAAGGAATATAAAAAAGTGAAACAGGATGCGGAGGACAGTATGATTATGCTGGAATCCGAGTCCGATGAGGAAATGCGGGAGCTTCTGAAAGAAGAAAACAGTGAAGCCAAAAGGCGTATTCAGGAGCTGGAACAGGAAATGAAGATCCTGCTGCTCCCCAAGGATCCTAATGATGATAAAAACGTTGTTGTGGAAATCCGTGCGGGTGCGGGCGGAGATGAAGCCGCGCTTTTTGCAGCGGAAATGTATCGTTTGTATGTGAAATATGCGGAGCGAAACCGTTGGAAGGTGGAGCTGGTCGGAGCGGACGAAATCGGCATCGGCGGCATGAAGGAAGTCAGCTTTATGATCAACGGAAAAGGAGCCTATTCCCGCCTGAAATACGAAAGCGGGGTTCACCGTGTACAGCGTGTGCCGGAAACGGAATCCGGCGGCCGTATCCATACATCCACCATCACCGTGGCGGTTATGCCGGAAGTGGAGGACGTGGATGTGGTTATTGATGATAAGGACATCCGAATCGATGTTATGCGTGCTTCCGGAAACGGCGGACAGTGCGTTAATACTACGGACTCCGCGGTGCGTCTGACCCATTATCCCACAGGAATTGTGGTATACAGCCAGACGGAAAAGTCCCAGCTTCAGAATAAGGCCAAGGCTTTTGCCCTGCTGCGTGCGAAGCTGTATGACATCGAACAGCAGAAGGCCCACGATGCTGAGGCGGAGCTGAGAAGAAGCCAGATCGGAACCGGAGATCGTTCGGAAAAAATCCGTACCTATAATTTCCCTCAGGGACGTGTAACGGATCACCGGATTAAACTGACGCTTTACAAGATTGATGATATTATGAACGGTGATATCGATGAACTCCTTGACAGCCTTATAGCAGCCGACCAAAGTGCAAAACTCGCAAGGATGAATGAAGCCTAGAAGAGGGTTTGGCAAATCATGGCAGCCGGAATAACAGATAGTGAGATAAAAAAGAATGGTGTCCGGGGTTGGCTTTGACGGCTGACTCCGGACATTTTGTGTCTGGTTATAAAAAATACGCCATTTCCCGCTTTATGTCGTGTTTTTTTCACCAGTTCTGTTTTACGATTGCTTTTGAAAGGAGGTATGCCTGGTGAATCAGCAGAAGATTGGAAGCTTTCTAAAGGAGCTTCGAAAAGAGAAAGGACTCACACAGGAACAGTTTTCAGAAATAATGAATGTATCGGGCAGAACTGTTTCGAGATGGGAAACCGGCAGCAACATGCCGGATCTGGATATCTTAGTAATGATATCAGAGTATTACAATGTGGAATTGAAAGAATTATTGAATGGAGAAAGGGAAAGCGGGAAAATGGATAAGGATATGAAAGAAACCGTATTAAAGGCGGCCGATTACAGCAATGATGAAAAGATGCGTATGATGAAGAAACTCCATATTTTTGCCTGGATTGGAGTAATCAGCTTTATTGCTTTTTTGATTTTGGAGGGAACAGGCCTTGCGGATAAAGGTATTACCGGAAATATTGCAGATTTTTGCGAAGGGGTGTCCTTCGGAATGCTGATTACCGCAGTGATATATACAAGTAATATTATCTATAAAATAAATGCCGTTAAAAAGAGAATCTATGGACAAAACCATACAATCGGCAGGGACGAATGAGAAGTAAATAAAGCTTTCTGGTAAACATAGCCGTATCAGCGGGGCAGGCTGGTACGGCTATGTTTTTTCAGCAGAAAAAAAGAAAGCCATTGTACCTCATTCCTTTAGAGGGTATAATGGAGCAAACAATATCCTGCCTGTTTACCGTGGAGAGGAGAATGGTGATGGAGATACGAGAAGTAGGAGACGGAAATGCAAAAAAGGAAATCTGTGATACTGTTCTCCACAGGCTGCCGGAATGGTTTGGCATTGAAGAATCCATGGCGGAATATGTCAGCCTGGTGGAAGAGATGCCGTTTTACGGGGTATACGACGGAGAAAGGCCGGTTGGCTTTCTGGCGGTTAAGATACACAATGCCTTCACCGCCGAGGTATGTGTCATGGGGATTTTGAAAGAATACCATAGAATGGGCATTGGATCGGAGCTTATGGAACGTGCGGAAGGGTATTGTCAACAGAAGGGATTGGTTTATCTTACGGTAAAAACACTGGATGGTTCTGTGGATTTTGAACCGTATGAACGGACCAGACGGTTTTATGAAAAAATGGGATTTATCCCTCTGGAGGTTTTCCCTTTGCTCTGGGATGAGGCAAATCCCTGTCTTTTTCTGGCAAAGCATCTGGCCTGCAGTCAGGAAAAGAGAGGATAAGGCTTTCGGAATTCCGGAAGGAAAAAGAAAGAAGGAAGTTAGTTAATGAGCGTAGTTAATCATGATTTTTTACATTATATAAAAGAAAAACCTAAGGTATATGAAAAAAGCTCGTCTGCTTTTTGGGATGATGAAAATATTTCAATGTATATGCTGGAAGCACATCTCAATCAGGAGGAGGACGGTGCGACAAGGAAAATGGAGTTCGTCAGGAAATCAGTCGACTGGATTTGCGGATATTGCGGTGGAGGGACAGGAAAAACACTGCTTGATCTGGGCTGCGGACCGGGTATTTATGCAGAGCTTCTTGCAGAAAGAGGCTTCTGTGTGACAGGCATTGATTTTTCCGCGCGTTCCATACAATATGCGAAGCAGCGCGCGGCGGAGAAACAGATGAATATCCGGTATCAATATCAGAATTATCTGGAAATTGATTATCAGGAGAAGTTTGACGTTATCATTTTAATTTATTGTGATTTTGGCGTGCTGGCGCCGGAGGACAGGGCTGTATTGCTGAAGAAGTGCAGAAAGGCCCTGAAGGATGGAGGCGTTCTGTTCCTGGACGGATGGACGGATAGGTTTCTCAGTGCTTTTGAGGAAAAGGATTCCGTAGGATATGAAGAGAGCGGTTTCTGGTCGGAAAAGCCCTATGCGGTTATTCAGAGAAATTCTGTTTATCATGATTCGCAGAATACGCTGGAGCAATATGTGGTGGTTACGGAAGAGAATTGTGAATGCTATAATATCTGGAACCAGGTGTATTCCAGGGAAATGCTGGAGGCGGAAATCAGGAATGCCGGATTTTCAGCACCGGAATTTTACGATGATGCGGCAGGTAAAGCTTTTACAGGCAGGGACGAGACGATTTGTGCGGTAATAAGGAAATAGTATTCCGGTAAGGAAAAGGCGGATGAAAAATTTGGATATGATAGGAAGAGGATTATGAAACGAGGATATAGAGAAGGGATTATAATTATTTTGTTAATGAGTATGCTTGGCTTAATTGGATGCGGAAAGGAAAAACCGGAAAAGGTCTATTCTTCTGTAATAGAAGCGATGTCGGAGGATGAGGCCTATGCCTATGTGGAGCGCCCGGAGGGCGGCCTGCCTGTTTTGCTGATTGCGGAAGGGACCTACAGCTACGATGAGGATACTGAGGCGGCAATAACCTGCAGAGTCTATTATGCGTGGGACGGGGAAGTGAAGGAAATCGGGACGGTAGAATCACTGGGAACGGCTTATCCTGTCAGATATGATGAAAACTGGATCTATGCTGCCGGCGGCCACTTCGCAGCACAATATGCAGTCGATGATTCGCAGAAACAGCTGGTAGCTGTTAAATATGCAAATGAAAATTTTGATACGGACGGAAATGCTTCATATACATACTTTGATTCCGAAAATGGGGAGCAGGAAACGCAGGATCCCTCATATTTTGAAAATATGTTTGAGATATATGAAAAGGCCAAAATTGTTAATTTCAAAAGGTGACATTCCATACAGGAGGGTTTAAATGCTTATCGGTTTTTATATGTGTATTATTTTAGTTCCGTGTTTTGCAGTACTGGCGCTGGTTTTTGCCGTTTTTAAGGAGAAATCGGCAAAACTGATCAGCGGGTTTAATACCCTTCCGAAATGGAAGCAGGAAAAATATGACAGGAAAGGGATGGCAAAGGACTATAGGAATCATTTTGCGCTTTGGTCTGTTATTATGCTGATCGGCGCCCTTGGTTCCTGGTTCCTTTCGGGTTATTTCGCTGTCGGGGCTTACATTGTCTGGCTTGTATTATTTTTCAGAGAGGTTCATATGGATGCGGAGAAAGCATTTGCTAAATATGAGATAAAGTGAGACGGAGGAAAAAGCTTATGTGTGGGGTGTGTCAAACAATCCAGGAAACCATAGAGGGTAAAAACAGATATTTTGTCAGAGAGCTGGAAACCGGTTATGTGGTAATCGGGGATTATCAGAGAATTAAGGGATATACCTTATTTCTGTGTAAAGTACATGCCACGGAAATCCATTTTCTTGAGAGGCCTTTCAGGGAAACGTTCCTGAATGAAATGTCTTTGGTGGCGGAAGCGGTATACAATGCTTTCGGCCCGGATAAATTGAATTATGAGTTATTGGGCCAGGGAGAAAATGTGCACATGCACTGGCATATTTTTCCCAGAAGAAAGGGAGATACTCCGGAGCCGGGCCCGGTCTGGAAGCTTCCGAGGGAGGAAATGTACGCAGAGCAGTACCTGCCGTCCGATGAGGAACTGCAGGAGCTGAAGCAAAAGCTGAATGCAGAGCTGGACAAATTATTGCAGTAAACAGGTGAAGGAAGAGTAAGACAAAAAGCGGCAGATAAGGATGGTAACAGGAAATGAAGGAAATGAAAATCGGTTTTATCGGATATGGGAATATGGCACAGGCTATAGCCACAGGTTTAATCGCTTCAAAGGCAGCGGCGGGGAGCCGGATGTGTGCCTGCGCCGGAAATTTTGATAAGCTGTGCAGGAATGCGGAAAAAACGGGGATTGTTCCTTTGCGGACTGCTGAAGAAGTGATCGAAAACAGCGATTTTGTTATCCTTGCGGTAAAGCCGTATATGGTGGAAGCGGTGGTTGAACCGATAAAGGGCAGGCTCAAGGAAAGAACAGTCATTTCAGTAGCTGCCGGATATGATTTTGAACGCTATGAGGAAATTCTGGAGCCGGGAACCCATCATATCAGTACAATACCTAATACCCCGGTTTCGGTATGCGAAGGAATTTTTGTATGCGAAAGCAGGCATTCTCTTTCCGGAGAAGAGCTGGATGCCTTTGTCTCCCTCTTTCAGAAAATATCTTTGATTGAATTTGTGGATTCCGTCCACCTTTCTTCCGCCGGGACACTCAGCGGCTGTACGCCTGCTTTGACAGCCATGTATATGGAGGCCTTGGGAGACGCCGGCGTAAAATACGGAATCTCCAGAGAGACGGCATATCGTATGGCCGCCCAGATGATAGTCGGTACAGGAAAGCTTTATCTGGAAACGGGAACACATCCGGGAGCAATGAAGGATATGGTCTGTTCTCCGGGAGGAACCACGATCCGCGGAGTGAGCGCACTGGAAAAAAGAGGTTTCCGCGGAACGGTGATTGATGCCATAGACGCGATTGAGGAAAACAGGTAGAAATATTACGGCAGCACCTTATTTATTATTTCCTGAAAAACGGGAATACTGTAGACATAAAAGGAATAAGGAGGTGCTGATGAAAAAAGCAAAGGATGATAAAAGGCTTCAGACCATTCCGGAAGGATCATATGAGGCCGGGGCTATGAACCGGGAGCTGAGAAAGAATAACAGCAGAGAGGTGAATAACCTCACTACGGATGCCCAGGGGAATGGTTATCCGGTAACGGGAAATAAGAAGGACGGACAGAGCAGGTGAATCACTCACCTGTTCTTTTTTATGTAAAAGTTCATAGTATTACCCATAAACTTTTGGTATACTGGAAAGAAAAGACGCGTGTTTCATGGCAGAACAGGAGTAATATGGGAATGCAGGATTTGGAAACCGGAAAAAACATAGTATTCAAAGGGAAAATTGCATGGTGGTACTGGCTTATCGTTATTGGGACGAATGCGCTGCTGCTTTATGAATTGTTTTTCAGCGGAGACAGTATTGTGCTTCTTTTAGGAGTGCTGATATTCTGTAATGTTATTTATCTGCCGATGCTCATACGCAATTATGTGGTTATTGATGAATTAAATCTGGTACTGTATTTTGGGCTTTTCAAGGATTCCATGGCAATTGAAAACATAGAGGAAATCCATGGTTCCCATAATCCCATTGCTTCCAGTGCCGCTTCTCTGGACCGGCTGGTCATTAAGGGGAAAAGGCAGGAAATGGTGATAGCGTTAAAGGATAAGGCAGGATTTGTCCGTGAAATGCAGAAACGGAATTACCGGATACAGGTTAACCATGTTGCGGGAATTTCCAGATGAAAAAGACAGGGCGGGTAAACAGAATGCACAGGCAAATGAGAGGGGATTAATATGTTGGATGCAAGGATTTTTATTTCGGTAATTTTTGGCGGGATAGGCTTTTTGTTTTTAGTTATTGGATTCATTGCGGCGGTTTTCTTTCGCAAAAGAAGGGAAAATGCTTCAGCAATCACCACCGCGAGGGTGGCAGGTATTGAATGGCGAAGAGGAAATGACAGAGGAGGCTGTTATTATCCGATATTCGAATATTATGCAAATGGATGCGTAAGGCGGGTAGCCTCATCTTTTGGCAGCAATCCCTGCCGCTATAAGGAAGGAGAAGAAGTGGAGATTCATTACAATACCCAAAAGCCGGAACAGATTTGGGCGGAGCGGGATGAAGGGATGAAAAAATTATTCTGCGGTATTTTTATCGGTATCGGCGGGCTGTTTTTTGTGATTGGGGTTGTAATGGGGATAGCAGGTATCTTGTAGAATAGAGATATAGGAATATTGGTACAAGCATGAAAATAAGTCCATAGAGTGCTGTACGGACGGAGTCCGTCCGGTGGTATTTATGCTGGAGAGGGTACCGGAAGAAGAGTGACACGATAAAGAGGGGAAAGATAATTTATGATAATAGTGGATTTTGAGAGGAAGCATGCGGAGGCCGCCGCTGAACTTGCGATGGCCGGTTATGAGGACGAGAGAAGAAAAGTGCCCTCCTTACCGGAGGTAACAGAACTGCCGGATTTAACACCTTTTGCGGATAACTGTCTGGGAGTGGCAGCATTCGAAGGAGAAAAAATGCTGGGATTTTTATGCTGTCATGAGCCATGGGAGCATGCATTCCAATCGCTGGCAAAAGGAACTTTTTCACCAATACATGCGCATGGTTCTGTAAAAGAGAACAGAGGAAAAGTGTATCAGAGGATGTATCAGGCCGCTGCTGAAAAGTGGGTGAAAAAGGGAATTGCCTATCATTCCATAGCTTTGTATGCCCATGAAGAAACGGCTCTTTCCGCTTTTTTTGACTATGGTTTCGGTCGCCGCTGTGCGGATGCGATACGTATGATGGAACCGCTGGGGAATTATACTCCGCCGGTCGGAATTACCTTTAAGGAAGAGGACGGGAAGGAAAAAGAGCAGGTGAACAGACTTCACAGAATGCTGAAGGAACACATGGGCAAGAGTCCTTGTTTTATGGGGTATCCTGTCCGGGAAGAGGAGGAGGATACGGAGCAGCTTCAGGAAGAAAAAAGCGGTTCCAGGTTTTTTACAGCCATGGATGGTGAAAAGGTGGCAGCCTATGTGGAGGTGACGGACAGTGGGGAGAATTTTGCCACACAGGCAAAGGATATGCGGAATATCTGCGGTGCTTATTGTCTGCCGGAATACCGGGGAAGGAATATTTATCAGGGACTGCTGGATTATATGATTCTTTGTCTGAAGAAGGAAGGCTTCCTCCGCCTGGGAGTGGATTATGAGAGCTTTAATCCTACGGCAAATGTGTTTTGGCCTAAATATTTTGAAATTTATACCAAGAGTGTGGTGCGAAGGATTGATGAGTGTGCTTTGGAAGGATAGCCCCGGTGGGAATATAAAGTTAAGATGGAGGATTAAGATATGCGTTCAGAAAAAGAAATGCTTGATTTAATTATAAATACAGCGAATGAGGATCCAAGAATCCGCGCCGCATATTTGGAGGGATCACGTGTCAATCCAACTGTGCAGGCGGATATTTTTCAGGATTATGATGTTGTCTATGTGGTGGAAGAAACCAAATCCTTCCGAGAGGATCCCTCCTGGATTGACCGTTTCGGGAAGCGTCTGTACATGCAGTATCCGGAGGACAGTGCCTATTTCCCTTCTGACGTGGAAAACTGTTACGGGTGGCTGATGCAGTTTGCCGATGGGAACCGGTTGGATTTGCATGTATGTACAATGGAAACGGTGAAAAGAGATCTGGAATTATATCGGGTTTTGGTGGATAAGGATAATCTGCTGCCGTCCGAACCGGTAAAAACAGAAGAGATATATTGGGTAAAGAAACCCACTCCGGAACAATTCCATGATACCTGCAATGAGTTCTGGTGGTGCCTTAACAATGTGGCAAAAGGTCTTTGGAGAAAAGAAATACCTTATGTAATGGATATGGTGAATATATATGTCCGCCCTATGCTCACCCGGATTGTAGAATGGAAAATAGGTGTTGATAACCATTTTTCAGTCAGTGCTGGAAAATGTGCGAAATATATGGAGCGGTATGTTTCGGAAGATATTTACAGGAGATATCTTGCTACATATTCCTCCGCAGAAACGGAAGCCATATGGGATTCTGTTTTAGGGATGTGTGATTTGTTCCATGAAATTGCTGCAGAGCTTTCTGAGGCAATGGAATATCCCTATGATGATACCGAGGCAGAAAACGGCAGAGCTTATTTGGAGCATGTACGCTGGCTGCCGGAGGATGCAAAGGAAATTTATCCGGACTGAACGAAAACAAACAAGCAGGTTAGGCATAAGGAGGATAATGCTATGATTTACAGGGAAACAGAAGAAATTACCAAAGAGGAACGCAAGAATGTATTTGACAAGCTTCTTGCTTATAATCTGTCTCATCTTGAAGATAAAAACCCAAGGGAACTGGGGATTTTTCTGGAAGATGAGGACGGAAACTGTCAGGGCGGGTTAATAGGCATGACACATGGGAATTGGCTGGATGTGGAATATCTCGTTGTGGATGAAGCGCTCCGCGGACAGAATATGGGAAGCGAACTGCTTAAGCGGGCGGAACAGGCTGCGTCAGACAGGGGCTGTAAATATGTGTTCCTGGATACCTTCAGTTTCCAGGCTCCTGAATTTTATAAAAAGATGGGATATAAAGAGGTATTTGTGCGGGAGGAATATCCGGTTACCGGCAAGCGGCATTATCTTGTAAAAGAACTATAATATTACGGATACGGTTTTTCAGGTATTTTCCCTGGGAATAGCAAACTTACTTATATAATGACAGAGGATTTCCAAGAGGGATGATATGAGAGATATAGGAACACAGGAAATAGAGACGGACAGGCTATTACTGCGCCGGTTTACTTTAAATGATACATATGCCATGTATAATAACTGGGCAGGGGATGAGGAAGTGACCTCCCATTTACCATGGAATTCTCATAAAAGTATGGAGGAAACAGGCCGCTATATTCTTCAGGTATGCCAGACATATCAGAACCCTGATTTCTATCACTGGGCGATTGCGTTAAAAGAAAAGGATCCCGGCTTTCAGGCCTTTTACGGAACGGCGGACAGTATACGCATTCCATTAAGGGATATTGCCGCTGATGAGATTAGCTTTACACCAAGGGACAGCATGCATTTAAAGGATATGGGAATGACGGAAGGAACTGTGTGGAATAAGAAGGCATTCCTGGATATGATTGAAAAGTCAGGGAAAAGTGTGGGTGAGTATATATTCTCCCTGCCCGGTTTTTATGGAAACCCGGGAAGCTATATTGAAGTACAGTTGTGGAATGATGATTATCTGGATGCATATATAAATTCGGATGAAAGTACAGGGGAAGAATAAATGAATCTGACATATAGAAAAGCGGCATTTGATGATATTGATATACTCACCAAAACGAGGATCCAGGTGCTGCGGGCGGCGAATGAACTGGAAGAAGATGCAGATATGTCCGCAGTAGAAAAAGAAACGTATGATTATTATTTAACTGCCTTAAAAGACGGCAGCCATTCGGCATTTCTTGTTTTTGACAGGGGAATTTTTGTCGGAGCGGGCGGTATCAGCTTTTATCGTGTGATGCCTACCTTTCACAATACAACAGGAAAAAAAGCCTATATCATGAACATGTATACTCATCCGGATTACCGGAGAAAGGGTATCGCCTGCCATGTCCTGCAGCTGCTGACTGAGGAAGCAAAGGAAAAAGGGGTCAGTCATATTACGCTGGAAGCGACGAAGGCGGGAAGATATCTGTATGAAAAATTCGGTTTTGTCCGGATGGAGGATGAGATGATACTTCCGCAGGAATAAGGGAATGGGAATATGTAAAGTCGTGAGGAAAAGGAATCGCGGGAAATTTAATGATTAGAAAATTTGATGAAAAGGATCTGCATGCTGTCATGGAACTGTGGCTGGAGTCTAACATAGAGGCCCATGATTTTATAGACAGCCGTTATTGGAAGGAAAATTACAGTAAGGTAGAGGAAATGCTGCCGCAGGCTGAGATATATGTCTATGAAGAGGCAAAGAAAATAGCAGGCTTCATAGGCCTAACAGGGGATTATATCGCCGGAATTTTTGTAGGTAAGGCATGCAGGAGCAATGGGATTGGCAGGCGTCTTCTTGATTATGTGAAAGAGGAACGGGAAACGCTGACTTTACAGGTCTATGAGAAAAACCCGCGTGCAGTCTGTTTTTACAAAAGGGAAGGCTTTTATATGGTTCAGGAGCAGACAGAGGAAGGAACCGGGGAGAAGGAGTTCCTTATGGAGTGGAAAAAAGAAAATGGAAATAAAAATAAGAAAAATGGATCCGTCGGAATATGAGCTGCTTTCGGATTTTCTCTATGAAGCTATATTTCAGAGAGATGAAAACAACCTTTTGCCCAGGGAAATCATTCAGGAGCCTGCGCTGAGAATTTACATCGAGGATTTTGGAGAAAAGAAGCATGATCATTGTCTGTGTGCGGTGGCGGACGATGTGATTGTCGGCGCTGTCTGGACAAGAATTATTAAGGGTTATGGCAGCGTAGATGACAGCATTCCGGAATTTGCAGTTTCCATCCGCCGGGGCTTCAGGGGAAAGGGAATCGGGACGGCTCTGATGGAACAAATGATTGAGCTTTTGAAGCGGGAAGGCTGTGAAAAGGCTTCTCTGGCTGTACAGAAAGACAATTATGCAGTTAGAATGTATCAAAAGACAGATTTTTCAATCATTGATGAAAATGAGGAAGAGTACATTATGATGATTGATTTGAAGGAGAATGAGTAATGAACAATTATGGCAGATCCTATCCCTATTTATCTCTCTGCGGATTGAACTGCAGCTTGTGTACCATGCATCTAAGCGGTTATTGTCCCGGATGCGGAGGAGGAGAGGGAAACCAGCCCTGCTCGTTCTTTAAGTGCGCTGGGGAGCATGGTTCTGTGGAGTTTTGCTATATGTGTGAAAGTTTTCCTTGTGATAAATATGATCATGCGACGGAATTCGATTCTTTTATCACACACCAGAACATGATTCAGGATAGCGTAAAAGCCAGACAAATAGGAAAAGAGGCTTATAAGGCGGAACAGGAAGAAAAGGCAGAGATTTTGAAAGTACTTCTGGATAATTATAATGACGGACGCAGGAAGACCTTCTACAGCATTGCGGTGAATCTGCTGGAACTGCAGGATATCAGAGAAGTGATGGAGCATATTAAAACTGAGATAAATCCGGAAAATACAGGGAAGGAAAAAGCGGCTGCTGCGGCAGGTTATTTTCAGGCTGCCGCGGATAGAAAGGGTGTGGTACTGAAATTAAGAAAGAAACCTAGTACTCCATCCGGCCGGAAACAGAAGGATACGGAATGAATACATATACCGAAACGGAAAAGGAACAGGCATTGGGCGTGATAGAATCTGCCGTCGGCAGATGCGAAAAGGTCTGGCCTAAATTTGCAGAAGGAACTTCGCAGCATTCCCTTCTTAAAAACAGAATAAAAGCGTTATATATCGCAAAGGCGTTGATATCCGGGGAGGAAAAGCGTGATGGGTACGGGAAAGGGGAATTGCAGCAGGCGCTTGCCCCAATTGAATCCATTATCAGCAAATGCGAAAAGGCGCGGCTGAAATTTGAGGATGGTTCCACCCATTACGTTCGCTTTAGTAAAATGATCGAAGCTATGGATATAGCGAAAGCATATATAAGAGATGCAATAAACAATAGAGAGCTCGGTTAATAAATCGGAGGAATCCAATGTGTATTCCTGAAGATATCAGAAGTAAGATATAGGGAAGGTTTTGGTCTATGGTAGAACTAAACAGTTATACAGATGAAGTCAGAGAATTAATAGATAAAAACAGCAGTATATATTTTATTTCTGTACTGTTGTTTCATGCACCGGGCCGGGTTTGGGTAGATGATGTTGAAAATATTAAATTAGCGTTGATATACAGTGAATATCAGGAAGGTTTCCAGTTTATGGGAAATGCTGTTGCTACAGATAAGTGTAGGGAAATCAGGGGATTTTATGACGATGTTATTCTTCCCTTTATGAAAGAAAAAAATATGTCAATCTTTGAATTTGGAGCGGATTCGGATGAATTAATCAATATGTTAACCCCAATTTTCTCTGATAAATCAATGGAAAAATCTGAACAGTTGATTTTTTCCTGTAAAGAATATGCAAAGTCCTTTGAGTATGATGTTACGTACCAATTTGTGCCTTTAGATGAATTGTTTTTTTCCTGTAGTTATGAGAATGAGGAATATATTAGGAATGAAATAGTTATGAGTAACTGGAATATACAAAGATTTCTTGAGAAGGGTTTTGGTTATGCAGCGCTGGATGGAAATAGAATCATCTCATGGGCCATTGTGTGTATTAGCTATGGAGATGTAGACAATATTGGCATTAATACTCTGGATAAATATCGGAATAAAGGATTAGCAACAGCCTTGGCTAATAAAGTATTGGAACAGATTTTCGAGAAAAATCATATTCCTATATGGGACTGTGATAAAAATAATTATGCTTCAAAAAAAGTAGCGGAAAAGTGCGGATTTATAGAAATTCGCAGAGAAAAAATCTGTTATTTTACAATATAAAATAAAATTCCAGGAGCAGTGGACAATAGCAATAATTGCAGCGGATAACGGCTATGCATACTATTATGAAATCTGATGAAACACTAAAGCAGTTTATGCCTCGTTCCGGCCAGCCTGTAGATGTTATTGGACAACTTGTCCCTGTCTATAATGATTCCGAATGGGAAACTGTGGAACTTCTTTCAGGTAAAAAAGAAGGTATTGAGGCTGACCGCAGCAGGCGGGAATGGGGAATGGAAAAAGCCTTGTGGATGCTGCTGTTCATTGGGAAAAAGAACGTAGTTTAAACGGTATCTCTTTGGAAAACCAAGATTGGACTCTGTAGGTATACCGGTTTTACCAAAAGTATGGTTTTAGGCTGGGTGGATTTGATACCCAAATTTATACACGAGAATATAAGTAAAAATCGTATTGTATTTTATCTGGATTAAAGAAAGGATAATGCTTCAATTCCGTGCAATAAACTTCGGATGAATTATTTCGCCTCAATATCCATATATACCCTGGAGCCGGTAGCGCCCCGCTGCCCCTGATATTTTCCTGCATAGGGATTCAGTGCAGTATCATCCAGCTGGGCGAATACAAGCTGTCCGACTCTGCGGCCGGCCTTAAGTTCGATTGCGCAGCGATTGGCGTTAAACAGTTCCAGTGTGATTTCGCCCCGGAAGCCGGGATCCACCCAACCGGCATTTTGTATAAACAATCCGATCCTGCCCAGAGAACTTCTGCCTTCAACGAAAGCGGTCAGATTATCAGGCAACTCAAAATATTCCATAGTAGAAGCGAGAACGAATTGGCCGGGGAGAAGGACATAGGTATCGGCAGTTATTGTTTTATATACGATTTCGTTGTCCAGGGAAAGTATGCCGCGGGACATATCCTCCACTATGCTGAAGGTGTTGCCCAGACGGACGTCCACACTTGCAGGCTGTATCTGCTCTTTCTCCACAGGGGTAATAGTCAGGGATTTGTTTTCAAGCATTTTGAGGATGGTTTTATCTGATAAAATCATATTCAGGAGTCCTTTCCATATTGTAATAAGGTAAGTATGGCCGCCTTGTTATGAAGGGCTGCATAGTGATATTTTATCATATTGCCTTGAAATTAACTATCAAAAATAAGGCCACTTTTATCATAAAAACTTACTCAGATTGGAGCTATTATGAAAATTACAGCATTAGTTGAAAATAAAAGCGAAGGCAGGACAATTCCCAAACATGGGTTATCCCTGTACATAGAAACGCAGAAGCATAAAATATTATTTGATTTAGGCCCGGACGATACGCTGTTTAAAAATGCGGAAATTATGAATATTGATTTATCCGAGGTGGATACGGTTATTATTTCTCATGGACATATGGATCACGGAGGGGCGCTGAAACGTTTCCTGCAGGTGAATGGAAAAGCCAGGATATATGTGCAGAGGACGGCCTTTGAACCGCATTACAGCAAATTCCTTTTTCTGAAAGTCAATGTAGGTCTTGATGCGGAGCTGAAAAGCAATCCGCAGATTGTACTGACAGAAGGTGATTATCAAATCGATGAAGAACTGAGCCTGTTTACCGTCAGCCGCCGGGATAAGTGTTATTCCGGTGCGAATGATGCGTTATATAATAAGTCGGGAAAAGATGATTTCCTCCATGAGCAGAATCTGCTTATAAGGGATAAGAAAACGGTGCTTATAACAGGCTGCGGGCATACCGGAATCGTAAATATCATGGAGAAGGCGGCAGCATTCAGCCCTCAGGTCTGTATCGGAGGTTTTCATTTATTTAATCCATTGACGAAAAAAACAGAACCGGTTTCTTTACTGAATAATATAGCACAGGAGCTGCAGAAATATGATGGGATACTGTTTTACACATGTCACTGTACAGGAACAGAAGCATATCAGTTTCTGGCCCGCCAGCTCCCTGATGTAGGCTATCTGTCATGCGGAAAATCCATTGATATTTAGTATGTATGGATATAAAAGAAAGGAGGCAGCAGCATTGAAACAGGACAATTTAACAGATATCATCACTGATCAGACTGAACGGGCATTGTGGGAAGTGAAGAATGTGATTGACTGTGTCCCGGATGAATATTGGGATAAAGAATATTGCGGGATGCCGGTTTGGAAACATATTTACCATATGCTGCATTCTCTTGATTTGTGGTTTATAAATCCGAGAGACAGAGATTTTAAGGAGCCGTCCATACATGTGGAAAATCTGAATAATCTTGATGTGGTATCTGACAAACATCTGGAAAGAGAAGAGATTGATACCTATTATTTTCAGATACGGGAAAAAACGGATGAGTATGTCTGCTCCCTGAAAGACGGCAGGCTTTTGGAAAAGCCGGAGGGCTGTGAGTATACAAAATTTACGCTGATACTGGCACAGTTTCGCCATCTGCATACCCATATGGGGATGGTCATGGGCTTTATTGTGGCGGAAACCGGGCTTTGGCCGAGAGTGGCAGGGTTGGAAGGGGCAATTTTGCAGGGAGAATATGATAAGTATTTTTAAACGATAAAGAGGAACTGGTTTATGGTACATTTATAAAAGTATTTTAATCAGGAGGAAACTGCTTTATGGATGAAATGGGTAATTGGCTTGAAGATTTGCTGGGCGAAATCAGCAGCAATGAAAACCAGGAGATTTGCCAGGGATTACTGAAAAAATGCGGAGGGCGCTGTGCGGAGAGAAATGCGCTTCCGGGTATGGGAGGACTGAAAGAAGAATTGGCCGGGGTTGAGCGGATAGAAGAGATTGCGCGTATTATCAGCCGGCACACGGGTGCGGAATGTGTGCCGGAGGAGGACGGTTTTTTATTGACCTATAACAGGGGAAAAGGCTGTGACTGTTCTATTGTGAGAGCGGGTTATGTTCATTCGCCGGTTTTCTGTAACTGTACGCTGGGCTTTCATCAGAAGGTATGGAGTACCATTTTTGAACGGCCGGTCAGGGTTGAACTGGTGGAAACCTTTCTGCGGGGAGGAAACTGCTGCTCCCAGAAGGTTTTTATTAAATGAGAGCAGGTGCGGAAAGAAGGAGGATAACTGTCCGCACCTGCTTAATTGTTACAGAATTTATTCAATTTAGGGACAAATAAATTTACTTATCTTTTTTCATAAGTTGCTTCACAACTCTGTCAAAATCACTTTCCAACATTCTCATTCCGTTCGAACTAACAAGAATTTCTTGTTAGTTGCTTTTCTATCGAGTTCCTTATCCTGATAAATACCTTCAATATGCTGGCTGATATTCTGCTGCGTCGTATCATAAATTTCAGCCAGTTGATTTTGGGTAAGCCACAAATCTTCATCAGCAAACCGAACTGATATTTTTGTTATTTCATTTTCATCCTGATAAATCAAGATGGTATTATCATTTGCCATCTATACTCCATTTCCCTTTTCAATCTATAAATACTCAGTCTGATTATTGGTATCTAAAATTTATCATACATTTCTTGATTGAGTCCAAATACTTCATCGGAATTTCCGATAAACTGTTTAATAATATTGCTTGGTATGTTTTGTTCTATCATTTGTAATTATCTATATTCTTCCAATGTTTCTGCCTTCTTTGTATCCCTTCCTAAATAAAAATGTCTATTAAGTTCAATTATATTATATGTTTTATCGATAATGGAGTCAACTAAAAAAGCTCAACACCGCTTTCTCGTTTTTTCCTTTTCTTGCTGACATTATTTCTCGTTCTTTTCAAACTCTGCCTATAGCTAGGAAAGAGCCTTCGATTCCAATCTGGATACATATCTGCATGAAATAAAATTGTTTACAGCGGCAGGCAGGAATTCAGTAAAAGAGAGAATATAGTTCTATAGTGTACACCTTCCCTACAGAAAACGAAGTTCCTGAGTGGAGCGTAATACCCGACAGAGAGTCTGCAGGGCAGACTAGGCACAAAGGGACTGTAAAAGGTAACCTAAAATATGTATTTAACTAAGTATGTGATTGATTATATAGTAAATTAAAGGTCACGCATATAAAACCGCCTCATCCAGGATCCGCTTGGAGGCTTCCATTTCTTCGCCGCTTCCATCCACCTCAAGTATGATCCGGCCGCTGTATCCATGCAGATATTTCTGAAAAACAAGCTTGTAGTCAATATCTCCGCAGGTTAAGGGCAGATGTTCATGAGGGACGGCAAAATGTTTTCCGGCGGCGTGAAGGCACCTGGGGAATTTAACGGATATGATATCTTCCAGGTGCTGATAGTTATCAATGTGGGCGATATCCAGCAGTTGTTCCACATAGGAATCGGCTTTATAAACTATTTCAAGATCTTCTTTTTTATAGTGAAAGATGTCTAAAACACTGTTGTTTTCCAGATACCAGATAATACCTCTTGCTTTGGCTTTTTGAGAAAAATCCAGTACATGTTCAGCCAGCTCATACTCTGTTTGCGGATCCACAGCTTTCTTTTTGCAGACAGGATGTACAATCACTTCCTTGTCTCCGAAAAAGGAAACCAAATCCAGCAGCCGGTTCCCGTATCGTTCAAAATCATCAGGCTCGAAAAGCGCATGAAGGATGACAGGGAACCCGGCTTTTTTTATATATTCTTCTTTGGGGGACGGAAGGTCATTTACAAGCAGTTTCCCATTTTTAAACCATATCTGTATAAAGTCAAAATGATTCTTTTTGCAAAAAACAATTTCGTCCTTATAGCTGTTATTCCATAAACCACCTCTGCCGATTCGGATCATTTTCCGCGATTCCTTTCTGTGAAGCATTCCAACCCTCTGTTGAAAACCTTTAGAAGATTATATCATATTGCAATTTACTGGGATATGGTAAACAGGGAATAAAAATAAGCTTTATTTTCCATAAGGCTGTCAAAGGAACCATGCTCTGTCAGTCGTCCATCCTTTAATACCAGGATTTCGTCGAAACGGCGGAGAAGGGATTCCTCCAGGCGGTGTGTGACAAGTATCCGGGTGATTCCTTCCAGTGACAGGATGGAGGAGGTTATTTCAAAGGCGGTGGCGGAATCCAGCGATGCTGTAGCTTCGTCGGCCAATAATACAGGTGTGCTTTGCAGCAGGCATCGGGCTATGGAAATGCGCTGCCGCTCACCACCGGAGAGAGAGCTTCCGTTTTCTCCGCACGGGGTATCGGCGCCCCGGGCAGCAAGAAGGGATTCCAGCCCGGCGCGGCGGACGGCAAGCGCTGTTTTTTCTTCGGGAAAATCACGGAACATGGTGATATTATCCAGGATGGAGCTATTAAAGAGAAATACGTTCTGCCGTATGACGGAAATAAGGTTATACAGGGAATCCGGCCTGAAGGAGCGCAGCTCTCTGCCGTCATACCGGATTTGCCCCTGATAGCCTGTATAACCTCCCTGAAGGAGCTCCAGCAGGGTTGATTTTCCGCTGCCGGAATTGCCCACAATGGCATATTTTTTGCCGGCTTCAAAGCAGTAGGTGATATTTTGCAGCACCGGTATCTCCTGTGAGTAGGAAAAGCTCAGGTTTTGTAAGGTTATGGAGACCTGAAGCGTATGGGGAGCGGGAATCCCATCCTGTTCTTTGCCGCAGGATAAGGCGGCTGCCAGCTTGTCAATCAGAGCATTGGCGGAACTGCGGTTTGCCCAGATTTGGGGAAGCTGTGATATGGATGATTCCGCGGTATCCATTAACTGTACGAATACTAAAACCACACCGGCGGTAACGCCATATCCCTTTATTGCGAGAAGTGCACCCAGCATAAAAACGAGAAATAATGCCAGCTGTCCGGCGGCAGCACAAATATTCTGCAGAATAATTCTTGTCCGGTTGGCGCTGCATTTGCTTTTCAGGCTGGCAGCATTGCGGAGGGAAAAAAGCCGGACAGCCTCCGGTTGGGCCTTGAAGCTCTTTATGACAGGAAAACCCGACAACATGTCCTGAAGGGCGGCCACGAAGCTTTCATTCTGGTCCGATACCTTTTTCTCCTGACAGGATAGACGGCTACCGGCCATCAGAGACGCGGCGAGCGGCAGCAGGGCTGCTGCAGCGGCCGCCAGAGTCAGGGGAATACTGTAATAAAGCATCAGGGCGAAAGAACCGATAAGCAGCAGTAAATTACCTGGGAGGGTGAACAGGGCGGGCAGATAATTGGTCTCAATACTTACCGTATCATTTGTCAGGGCCGAAAGATAAGCGGAGGTATTCTCGGTATGAAAAGCGGCTGTACTTTTCCGGGTGAGCTGTTCAAAGGTGTAATCCCGGTATTGCCGAACCGCGCGTTCTATGAAAAGCGGGCGGGCATAGCTGCCAAGCGCCATGATTGCCGCCATGACAGCAAAGGACAGAGCCAGGGCAGCGCTGATTTGAGGAAGGGTAAATGCGGAAGGAGAGCCTGCGGCGATATCAATCAGCTGCTGCATCTGCCAGGCAACGGCCAGGTTCAGAGGGATATTCAGTATCACTGCGGACATTGCCAGAAAGGCGGCTGTGCGGTTATGGAAGAAAAAGCATCGGGTAAGAGCCCTGCGCCGCTGTTTCCTGTCATTCGGATTCATTTATGATTTCCCTCCAGATCTCCCGCAGTATTTGACTGCCTTCAGCAGTTCCGTGGAGAATGCTGTTTTCCAGCCCCTGCATGGCTGTTTCGCCGAAGCTGTCGGAAAGGAGCAGGGGTTCTTTCTCATGATAAAAACGGATATTTTTCATGGTATAGACGGGCTCGGCATCGAAACGACGGGCGGTCCGGACTGCTTTTTGCAGACAGTCCTTTGCGGCGGGCAGATCTTCCGCATCCGCGCAAAGCTGTGCCTGCAGATGAAGCAGAAATACATCCGCTTTATCCAGATAGCAGACTTTGCCGGGAATTTTTAAACCTTCAAGAACCTGGCGCATCCAACTCAGTACCTCAAAGGCCTCCGATGGGCCGCCGGTTTGAGCGGCACAGGCAGACATACCTATGGTTACCTGGATCAGTTCTGTGATTTGCTCCAGTGCAGAAGCGGAGAGGTATGGCCGTGCCTCTTCATAGCGGCCTGCAGAGGAAAGGAGAGTGCCGATTCGCCCGTTATTTATTCCTGCCCAGTTATGTTTTTTATAATGAGTAAGGGCACGGTCTGTTTCCCCTGCGGCGGCATAGAGCTTTGCAATTTGAATCTGGATTACAGCTTCGTCGATTTGAGCATTGGTATTTTGATCCAGAAGCAGGAGACTGTGTTCCAATAACCCGCGGACCTGATGAAGGAGTTCGTGATTCCTTTGTTCTATCCCTGCTGCGTGATATAAATCAGCGGAGCGGTAGACGATATCGAAGTGGTTAGGATATTTTGACAGAGCCTTTTTGGATTCCCGAAGGGCTTCCTCATAGCGTTTATCTAACATCAGCGCATGGATTTTTTCTGCCAGCTGACGGGCATCTGTATTTTGCAGCTGGTAACCGAGAAGCACATCCACAGAAACGGCAAATAGGGCCGCAAGCTCCAGGATGGAAGAAAGGTCAGGCGTGGTGGCGCCGCTTTCCCATTTGGAGACGGCACCCACGGTGACACCCATGGCCTCCGCCAGCTGCTCCTGAGTCAGCCCGGATGCTTTGCGGAAGAAACGTATATTTTCTGCTAACAGTATTTTCATAATACTATCCCCCTTTTTATTCATCATACCGGAAACGGCCGGATATGAGAAGTGATGGATAGTAATATTAGGAAAGAAAAATATTTCCTGTCAGGAAAGCTCCCGGCGTTCAGGCGTTTCAAACTGAATGCTGCCGCATTGGTTGAATCGGGCAAAGCGTTTCAGCGTTTTATCTATTTCCGACAGCAGCTTTTTAGTCTGCCTGACACCATCTTCATACCATATATTTTTGACCAGCAGTACGTTGGTTTTCAACTGGCAAACCGCTTCTATACGGCCGGCAAAGCGGTCGCCATATAAGATGGGAAGTACGTAAAATCCATATTTGCGTTTGGGGGCAGGCGTATAAATTTCCCAGGAATATTCAAAGCCGAATAAGGCCTTTATCAGTTTTCTGTCCCACAGAAAGCAGTCCAGAGGCGCGAGAAATTCGCAGCGTGGTTTGTAATCCCGGTTTTCAAGGACTGTTTCCAGAAGAGGGTGATCCTCGGCGCGGTAATACAGTTCGGCGGAAATACCTTCCACCTGAACGGCAAGAATTTTTCCTTCGGAAAGCAGTTCTTTGAAGATCTGAATCCGTTCAAGTGATTTCATATCCCAGATATTCAGCCATGCATCTGACGGACGGTTCCATAGAAGCCCGACAGCCCCTATACGGCGCAGGACACGCCATTTTTTATGTGCAAAGTCATCCGGCAGGGGATCGGGGGAATCCAAAAGCTGTGCGGGCAGGTATTTATCGGCCAGATCATAATATTTCCTGCTTCCGTTTTTGTGATGGATGATGAGTACGCCTGTGGAATAGAGCTGTTCCAATACGGCCCTTGCGGCATTGGTATTTCCGTTCCAGATACCGCTCCAGTGAATGGAGGAATGCCAGTGTATGCTGCCCTGCATGGGTAAATCATCAGAGCTTACGGCTCCGTTTATACGGATATATTCTATCGCCTGCTTTTCCAGTTCTTCCAGTTCCGGAAAATTCCTGCCGCCATCCTTTGCCGCCTGACGGTAGCGCTGGAAATAGGGCCAGTCTTCGGTCGGAAAGATGGAGAGATTTTTGTCGGGAAAATCAACCAGGCTTCTATCCGTATAAAGCAGTTCGGACAGGGTCTGTTTGGTAAAATTTTTGACACGGGACTGCAGGGTAAGTTCCGCGTTTTTGCCGCAGGAATCAACCGGATCGAACTGGATGCAGCCGGCCTGGCGCACAAATTCCAGCGCACCCTGTTTTCCGATGAACTTGTGGGCGCCAAGCAGCCCGTGTTTCAGGAGGATAAATTGACGGGCCTGTTTGTTTGTGAGAGTAAGCATAGTTTTTTACCAGGATCCTTTCTTGTGTGAATATAGTTTTCGGCTGGAGTATTTAGCTTTATTATACCGGATAAAGTGTGACAACAGTATGTCATAGTAATGAAAAGAAGAATTTTTTATAGAAAAGATGCCTTTCAGCATTTATTAGAGAAGACCAGAAAGAAGTATGAATCGAATGAATTTCCTTTCTTGAACGAAATAGTGTATAATAGGCCTAAATCAGTAGGCAGTTTGAGGTGGAAGAGACAAATGAATTTTTTAATTTTAATGGGAAGTCCAAGACTAACACAAAACACGGCAGAGTTATGTAAGCCGTTTATGGAAGAAATAAAAGCTTCCGGTTCCGAGGTCAGATATATAACTCTGGCGGATAAAAAGATTGCACCTTGTAGGGGGTGTTACAGTTGTCAAAATGTGAACAGGGAATATGGATGTCCACAAAAAGATGATATGTATCTTATTGTAGATGAAATTATCAAGACAGATTGTATTGTCCTGGCGACACCTATCTATTCATGGTATTGTACAGCGGAAATGAAGGCGGTACTAGACAGAAATTATGGTTTAAATAAATTTTATGGGAGTGCCAGGGGCTCTCTTTGGAAGGGGAAAAAAGTTGCCATATTAGCAACCCATGGTTATGAACGGGAATATGCTGTACAGCCTTTTGAAATGGGTATAAAAAGATTATGTGAGCATTCCGGGCTGAACTATGCAGGACTTTATTCAGTCAGGGATGAACATGATCTTCTATCTTTCCAAACGCCGGAAGCTATTGGAGGGGCAAAGGCTTTTGCCCGGTCACTGCTTGAGAATTACAATTAATCAAAGAATGAGGAATAAATATATGGATATGACAAGAGCAAGCAAAAAATTGTCTTATTTACTGAGACATGATAAAGATTTCATTGATGAATATGGATGGGCCCCGGTCGCCGAAGTGATTCATACATTAAAAAAAGAATGGCCGGAATTTGATGAAGAGTGTCTTTCAGAAATAGTGAGAACGGATGAGAAGGGAAGATATTCCTATGATGAGGCAGGAGTCAGAATCCGTGCGAATCAGGGACACTCCGTTCCGGTGGATGTGGAATTAAAGGAAGCGGAGCCTCCTGAGATTTTGTATCACGGAACGGCCGATCGCTTTTTAAACGCCATTATGGAGGAAGGACTTACCGGCCGGAGCCGCATATATGTTCACTTAAGCTCTACAATGGAAACGGCGGTAAACGTTGGAAAACGACATGGAAAACCGGTAGTATTGAAAATTTACGCCGGAAGAATGCGGGATGCAGGGCATAAATTTTATCTGTCCCAAAATCAGGTCTGGCTGACCTCAAAAGTTCCTGTGGAGTATATAGAGCCTCTGAATCCGGAACAAGGAGCCGAAAGTGCGGAAGGGGGTGTCTGAATTGGAAATAAAAGTTATAGATCAGGATTTTTCCATCTGTAAACCTGAGAATTTATCACAAATAAAATGGGAGGAGGATTATTTTTTCATCGGGAAAACGGATGAGGAACTGTCTCTTGTATGCAGCACCGAATCTGTGCCGGACAATACCCTTAGCCGTGATGACGGATGGAAGGCCTTCAGGATACAGGGTGTTCTTGATTTTTCCCTGATTGGCATCCTGTCCCGGATAACAACCCTTCTGGCAGATAATAAAATAGGGGTTTTTGCGATATCCACATATAACACAGATTACATACTTACAAAAAAAGAAAACTTTGAGGACACACTGCGGGTCCTTAGTGATAATGGATATATAATAAAAAAATAAGGAGGTTTATTGGTATGGGAATGTCATTTCAGGAAGCAATTGAGCTTTACAGAGGGATATACCACAGGTTTGAAAAGGTGGAAGGAAAGCCGTGGGGAGTAAACGGGGCAATGATCGAACTGAGCAAACAGGTGGGAGATTTATCCAAGTGCATCATGTTGAAAGAGGAATATTATGCATACAAGGGAGAAAGGCCTGTGGGGCTGGAAAAAAATATAGGGAACGAACTGGCTGATATATTCGGTCAGCTCATCCGTATTGCGGATTGTTACGGTATAGATTTGGAAGAAGCCCATGCGGCTGCCAGGGAAGAAGAAGACCGGGATTTGAAGTCACGGGGTGTGTAATATTCTATCATATTTTCTTTTCCCATTTGGGTTTCAGTATAGGAAGAACGGAGAAAACAGAATGGAAAAAACAGTGATTACCAAAGCAGTATCGGAGGATATTGATTCTATTTCAGAATTATATGATGCGGTGAATATATATTTTTCAGATAATGTAAATTATTGTTTTCCCAATTGGCAAAAGGGAAAATATCCTGTCAGAAGGGATGCCCTGGAGGCGCTGCAGAAAGATACTTTATTTGTTCTTAAGTTTAGCGGAAAAACGGAGGGGTCCTTTATCCTTGATAATGAGCAGCATCCGGAATACAGGAAAATCCCATGGGGAATACAGTGTGATGATAAAGAAGTAATGGTCATGCATACTTTAGTCGTTAACCCGTCATACAGAAAGAAGGGACTGGGAGAACAGATGATAACATATGGAATAAATTACTGCCGTCAGGCCGGAGCAAAAACGCTTAGGCTGGATACGCATTATAAAAATGTTCCCGCCCGCCGTTTATATGAAAAATGCGGTTTTCGAAGTGTTACAAAATGGTCAGCAGAAATAGATGGGGTAAATCAGGAATTTGATGTATTTGAATATATATTATAGTGTTGTGATAAGAACCTGAAGAGCAGAACAACAGTCGTATTTTGCAGTCAATGAATAAGCCAGGAAGAGGAGAATAATCCGTATGATGCCGGAAAGACTTGCCAGCAAAACTATTTATGAGAGCGATTGGATTTCCTTATATGAAGATAAGGTAAAAATGCCGGACGGCAGTATAATCGACAGTTATCACAGGCTTCACTTCCCGCATGAATCAGTCTGTGTAGTCATCTGCAATGATAAGGACGAAATTCTTATGATTCAGTCCAAGAGATATATCACAGGACAGCTTGAATGGGAGATTCCCGCGGGAAGGATAGAAGACGGGGAGAGCCCGGAGGAAGCGGCCCGGAGGGAATGTATGGAGGAAACCGGATGTGAACTGGAGGAGCTGGTTTATCTGTGCAGTGAGAACCCGAATAACGGTATGTCGGATCTTCTGATACATATTTACGGCGCGAAAGTCAAGTCGGAAGAAAAGTTATTTGATGAAAATGAAGTTAATTGTAAAAAATGGAAGAAAAGGGGCGATATAATGTATATGCTCAAAAATAAAGAAATACATTGCGGGGTGTCCATGCTGGCGCTGCTGTATGCGTTTTCTTTCTATGAGTAGAAACAGCCTGTATTCTTTTGCTTGTCGCATGGATATTGTGAGAAAAGGAGACTTAATTTATGCTGCTGGAAACAGAACGTCTTTTTATCAGATATTTTTCTGAGGAAGATAAAGGGGATTTATATGATTATCTTTCCAGGGAAGAGGTGGTAAAATATGAGCCCTACACCCTGTATTCCCGACAGGCAGCGGCAGAAGAGGCGGCCCGCAGGGCGGAGGATCCGGATTTTTATGCGGTTGCCCTGAAATCAGGTAAGGTAATCGGGAATCTGTATTTGTCCAAAGGCGATTATGATACATGGGAGCTGGGTTACGTATTTAACAGTGATTTCTGGGGGAATGGGTATGCCTATGAAAGCGCTGCAGCCCTGATTACCCAGGCTTTTGAAGAGTGGGGAGCAAGAAGGCTTGTTGCCATGTGCAATCCTCAGAATCAGTCTTCCTGGAAATTATTGGAACGTCTGGGCTTCAGGAGGGAAGGGACGCTTATCCGGAATATTTATTTTTTCTGCGATGAAGCAGGGGAGCCTTTATGGCAGGATACTTATGAATATGGAATGTTAAAAGAAGAGTGGCGCGCAGACGCAGACAAGGAGTGTGTATGAAAGACAGTATTCAGACAAGATGTGAGCAGTTTATACGCAACAGAGACAGAATCAAGGAAAACTTCGGATGGGAAAACGCTTATCTGTATCCCCTTTGTGCCGCTATTTTTACCTTAAACGAAAAAGAGGCGGAGGGAGCACTGCTGAAGAATTGTGTGGGGATTTTGAAGCAGCAGACAGGTGTGTTCTCTGGTTTCCGCAGCATTATTAAGCTTCCTGTAGTATCCATTATGGCAGTGAGCGGAGAACCGGATGCCGCATTGGCCCGGACACTGCGGGTATATGAGCTTTTGAAGGAGAACTTTATGGCTTCCCATTATCTTCCGGTGGCCGCTGTGGCAATTGCGCAGCTGGCGGAGGAGCAGAATTACGAATATATTGCCCGGCGGACAAAAGAAATTTACAAAGAGATGAAGGCAAATCATCCTATGCTGACATCCGGAGAGGACAGTGCCTTTGCCGCGCTTCTCTCTCTGTCACAGAAGCCGAATGAACAGTTGATCACTGGTATGGAGCAGTGTTATGAGATATTAAAGCCTAATTTCTTTTCCGGAAATGCAGTTCAGTCCTTAAGTCAGGTACTTGCATTGGGAGATGGGATGGCGGCAGAAAAATGCAGTAAGACTCTGACGCTGTTCGATCGGCTGAAAGAGAGAGGCTACAAATATGGCACCAGCTATGAACTGCCTACATTAGGAGTTCTTGCTTTGTCGGAAGGGGATGTAAGGGATATCGTAAGTGATATGATGGAAGCGGATGATTTCCTGGCCGGGCAGAAGGGCTTCGGCGCTTTCGGCGTCGGAAAACGTCAGCGTCTGATGTATGCGGGAATGCTTGTGCAGGCTGAATATCTGGAAAGAAATACGCTGCAGACGGCGGCAATTAACGGGACTATATCCATGATTGTGGCACAGCAGGCGGCGATGTGCGCGGCTGTTGCGGCGGCAGCGGCTGCTTCCAGTTCTTCCTCTTCTTCATAAGATTAGCTATCTTACCCGTTTTCTCAATCTTCTGCCGGAATGCGGGGAACTTCTGGAAATTCCGGAAGGCTCTAAGGTATATGGAACTCTTATGGCAGGATATCCGGCAAATCAGAAGTACCGGTATTTCCCTGCCAGAGAAAAGACAGAAATCAAATATATAGCTGCAGAATTATATGTGAAAGGAGAGAATTATGCGTCAGGACAGCTCTGCTATCGGGTGGAAACAGGAAGATGAAGAGTGGATTGCCCTTGCTCAGTCCAACGATTTCAGGATGTTTTTTATTATGCCCTATACACCGGAATATCTGGGAGATGTAAGAGGAATGGATATACTGGATTTGGGCTGTGGTGAAGGCGGTTATTCCCGGGAACTGGCCGCAGCCGGGGCCAGAGTATACTCTGTGGACTCTTCTTCCTTTTTCATTGAATATGCGGCTGAAAAGGCCCTGGAGGAATGTCTGGACATCAGGCATTTTGTGCGGAACAGCGACGACCTTTATGGAATTCCGGAAGAGAGCTTTGACAGAGTGCTTTGTTCCATGATGCTTATGGACTGTGAAGATCTGCAGGGTACGCTCAGAGAAATAATGCGTGTGCTGAAACCGGGAGGAAAGCTTATCGCCAGCGTTCTGCACCCCTGTTTTTATGGAAAGGAAATAACCTGGAGCGGAGATGATACGGAAAAGAAAGTGACGGTTGAGGATTATTTTCATCCCGTTTTATGGGAAAGAGCCTTATATAAGGATGTGGATAAGCCTATAATATGGAGGCACAGGACACTTCAGGATTACGTGAAGGCCTTCGTTGCATGCGGCTTTTCGGTCACTGACTTAACGGAACCGATCCCAACACAAAATCAGATAAAAAAATTTCCCGGTCTCGGCTGGCTGCAGAAAATCCCCCTGTTCCTTTTCTGGGAGCTGGAAAAAAAGAGGGGAGGAAACGGCGAAGGCTAAAGCAGTTTTTTCCATTTCCATGTTATGAATAGTAAAATTGGGGAAATAATTATATAATAACCCAGTCAGAAGTATTCATTAGCAAGCAACAGGTGGAATGGAATTCCCCGGGAGGTAATAAGTGGATGATAGAATAGCCATTTTAAGAAGAATTCTGGATGAAAGCAGCTATACGGTTGCTTTATGCGGATCCGGGATGATGGAAGAAGGGGGATTTGTCGGAGTAAAATATGCGGATAAAGCCTATGATATAGAAAAGAAATATGGTCATTCGCCGGAAGAGATTTTCACCAGCGCTTTTTACCATACCCGTCCGAAGCAGTTTTTTGATTTTTACAAAGAGGAAATGATTATAAATGCGCCGGAACCCACAGATTCAGGACGAGTTTTAGCGGCAATGGAACAGGCGGGAAAGCTGCAGTGCGTGATCAGCAGCAACATTTACGAATTAAGCCAGAGGGCTGGCTGTAAAAATGTGATAGATCTTCACGGAAGTATTTATCACAATTACTGTCTCCGCTGCGGGAGGGAATATTCTGTGGAATATATTAAGCACATGAAAGGAATTCCGGCATGCGAGAAGTGCGGCATTCCCATACGTCCCGGTCTGTTCTTTTTCGGTGAAATGACGGATCCGCATCTGATTTCCCAGGCTTCGCAGGCGATTCATGATGCGCAGGTACTGCTGCTTTTGGGAACCACTCTGAATTCGGAGGTATTCGCCCATTATATTAAATATTTCCATGGAAAATGGCTTATTATGATTCATAAAGAAAGACATTTCCTGGATGACAATGCGGATATGGTTTTTATTGACCAGCCAAAAAATATTCTTTCCCAGCTGGGATATTGTTAGTAAATCTGAAAGGCGCTCTGCGGAGCGCTTTTTTCGTACAGAGAAATCCGTCAGCCATAGGAAATGACTGCCGCCGGTCACTTCCCGGTTGCATAAATGCACTCTGCAATTGGTGGAAAATCTGCAGAATTACTTTATAATAAGAAAAAGAAAGGGGGATAAAACATTGAAGCTATCAGAAAAAATACAACAGCTGCGTAAAGAGAACGGGCTTTCCCAGGAGGAACTGGCAGAAATCTGCAAAGTCAGCAGACAATCCATTTCTAAATGGGAGGCGGATATAGCGCTGCCTGAAACGGACAGGCTGTTGCTTCTTGCAAATACGTTTCAGATTTCTCTGGATGTTCTTTTAAAAGATGAACTTGTGGTTAACGGGGTGAAAAAGACCGGCACCTGTGGATTAAATGCCATAAATGATGCTGAATCCGGAATCTATGAGGGGATAATCATCAAAGAGAGCCTTGATCGGGATGAGATTCTGGATGCCGTATCCATGAATAAAGTAGAAATCTGGAATGCGGGAGGGGCTCCGAAGTATTGGACGGCCATCTATTTTACTTCCTCCCGTCCTGATTTCCCGGAACTGCTGTCCGGGGCACTGTCGGGAGGGACAGACGGCGGGGAAGCCTGGTTTGCAGATTTTAAATCAGGAAATATGAAGTATATAGTATTTAACGGGCTGGTGCTCCGATATGAAATCGGGAATCTTCCGGATAAGGAAAGAGTATGCAGGGAATGTGAAAAACGGGGCGTTGCAAAGGAACAGATGAACTGGCCGGAATGAAAGGGAGAGCCGAGAGAGAGGAAAGGGCAGATATGAAAGTATTATTGACTTCAGCCGGATTTGAGAATAAAAGGATTGAAGAAACATTTCTTGCTTTAACGGGGAAAGAACCGGAGGATATAAAAGCGGTTTTTATACCTGCTGCGGCTATTGACCCGGACGCGATTGAAGTGCTTCCCAAATGTCTGCATGATCTGCTGGATTGCGGGATACCTAAGGATAATATCCGGGTATATGATCTTCATGCGGATATGAGCCGGGAGGAACTGATGGGATATGATGCGGTCTATGTCTGCGGGGGTAATACGGAATATCTTCTGGAACGAATAAACGAAAAAGGGTTTCGGAATACACTGCTTTTCTTTATTAAGCAGGGCGGTGTATATGTCGGGGTGAGTGCCGGAAGCCTGGCGGCGGCAGGAAATTTGAAGGGCAGCCTGGGTATACTTGAATGTCCTGTTCGGGTGCATTGTGAAAAGGGGATGAAGGCCGGGCCTGCAGACGTGGAAAACTGCGGGGAGATACAGATTGACAACCGGCAGGCTATATTGGTTTCGGACAGGCAGAATGTGAGGATTATAGAGTAGTATTTTGGAAATATAGGGTAAACGCAATTACGGCGGTTCTTCGGAACCGCTGTTTTTTAGCAAAAAATTTCCGGATTATTAAATGGAATCGTCTATAGATGAAATTATTTTATAAAATATGAAAATTCTATCTTTTGAATTAATTTGACAGATGATACTATAAAAATGTGTAAAAATCATATTTCATTATATAAAATTAACAAATAAAGGAAATTATAAATGAAAACATTAAAAGGTAAACTGATTCTGTATTTTTCCAGTATTCTGCTTTCTGTAACGCTCTGTCTGTGTTTCTATTATTTTTATATGAATTGTCGTTCTCAGAAAGAAGAATTAATAAGAAATACCAAAACAAATATTGAATATTTCCAGGGGAACATAAATAAAATGCTGTTCCGCTGTGAAAAACTTTCCGATTATATTTACCTGAATAGAGCAGTAGGAAAGGTGTTAATCAGAAATTATGAGGATGAAAGTAAAACCTATTATAATTATGATCAGGATATTGCGGGAGCGATTAATGCCCTGATGATCCGCATTGATAATGATATTGTTTCTGATTACATAAGGGGGATCACGATAAAAGGGAACAATGGAAAAGTTATTAAGTATGGTATAGAAGCAGATTATGTAAATCTGGACAGTCTGGAGAATCAGGATTGGTTTAAGGAGAATGTGGGTAACCATACGATGCAATGGCTTCCCATAGTAAAAAATGATTCGGAAATCAGGGAAAAAGATTATCTGATCCCCATTGTACGCCAGATTATTTCCTCCGACACTCACAAATCCATTGGATGGCAGTTCATTTCGGTATCCCCAAATATCATTGAAGAAGCAATAGATAATTTCGAGTTTCAGAACAGAGATATTCTGTTTGTTTATGACAGGAAAGGAAATTGTGTATACAGCAATAAAAAAGAACTTGTGGGTGTGGATATACATAATATTGTAAACAGTTGGAGTGAAGAGCAGGAAATAGTGAATTTTGCGGACCAAAAATGGATAAAGACGGATAATTATTCCGAATATTCAGGACTGACGATCGTTCAGCTGGTAGACTATCAGGTAATTGAGGATCAGACCAAGGTCCTGTTTGTATCTACCTGTATTGTATTGATAATAACCATAACAGTAGCTATTTCCATGACAGTTACTCTTTCAAATAATCTGACTAAACCCATAAAAAGAATTATGGACAGAATGAGCCAGATTTCAGAAGGGGATTTTTCTCAGGATAGAGAACTGGAAGGTAAGGATGAGATAGGAATTTTAGGCAAGGGAATCAATGATTTGGCTGGAAATGTAAACCGGCTGATGAATCAAATCAAGGAGGAGGAAGCCAAGAAAAAAGAATTGGAATATCGTACCCTGCAGAGCCAGATAAATCCTCATTTTGTATATAACACCTTAAATTCCATTCGGATAATGGCGGAACTGCAGGGCGCAAAAGGAATCTGTGACATGGTGATTCATTTCGGGGAGCTGTTAAAAGAAGTGAGCAAAGGAGTGGACGATAAAATTACCATAGAACAGGAATTTTCTTTGGTGGAACATTATATTTATCTGCAGAAAATAAGGAGAAAAGGTTTGATACGCACTGAGTATGCGGTAGAACCAGGATGTGAAAAGGGTATGATTATAAAATTTCTACTTCAGCCTTTGGTTGAAAATTCAGTTATTCATGGTCTGGAAGGAAAAAAAGGAATGGGATTTTTATGGATAGGGGCAAAAAAACAGGGGGATAATCTGCTCATTACAATAAAGGATAACGGAGTAGGACTGACAAGGGAGGAAACGGAACAGATTTTTACTGCCGGTAATCAGAAAGGGGTGCACTATAATAAAGTGGGAGTGAAAAATGTACAGGAACGGATACAGCTTTTGTATGGTGAGCAATATGGACTGAGTTTTGAAAGCCGAAAAGGAGAGTATACGCTGGTAAAAGTGATTTTGCCTTTTGAAAAGGAGCCTGTTATGGAAGATATAAAAGACTGACAGAGAAGTACAGGGGGATAGTTATGTATAAGGTGGTATTCATTGATGACGAGGCACTGGTTAAAATAGGATTACAGTCGATTTTGGATTGGAATGAGGAAGGTTTCGATGTTGTTGGAGAGGCGGAGGATGGAAGGGAAGGGCTGCAGCTGATTCTTCAGAAAGAGCCGGATTTGGTAATTACAGACATTGTCATGCCGGAAATGGACGGGCTGGAAATGATACAAAAGGCGAAAGAACAGGGAAGCAGGGCGGTGTTTATTGTATTGAGCAGTTTTGATGAGTTTGAACTGGTAAAAAAGGCAATGCAGTTGGGGGCGAGAGATTATATATTGAAACTTAAAATCAGTAAGGGGGTATTAAAGGAAGTTCTGGATAATATAACGGGAGAAATGGAGGAATTATCCAGAAAAAGAAAAAGTACAGGCGAAAAGCGAGGTCATACGGTTTGGGAAATGGAGGGGCTGCGGAGCACTTTTTTTGAAAACCTGTTAAGCGGGCAGTACAGGGAGGAGACGGCTATCAAAGAACAGGCCGAGAGCCTCGATATTGTACTGGATGAAAGCCAGCTTCGGGTTCTGTACGTGGTATCAGATATTTACAGACAGCTGAACAACAGGAATGGAACCGAAAAAAAGCTGTATGCATTGACAATCCGCGGCCTGATTCAGGATATTTGCAGAGAGTTTTTTGATTGTTATTGTGTTCAGTGGGAAGATGGAAAATACCTGGTAATTGTATCAGCAGATGAAAAGAAAGAGACAAATGCCAACTTGAAACTTATGGGGGAGGCAGTTATAGATATGCTGGGTCAATATGGTAATATACGGGCTTCTATTGGGATAAGTAAAAAAGCAGTGGGTTTTGTAAATCTGGATAAAGCATATAATCAGGCAAAGGTTGTTTTGGAATATCTTTTTTCAGAAGGGTATGGAAAGATATTTTTTTATGACTACACTCATGCAGTTAAGAAAAAGGAAATTACTTTCGATTCTCTGGATGAAAAAAAGGTGGAGGTGGTCTGTGAGTCACTGGATTGGCCGGGGTTTGCCAGTCTTCGTGATAAAATAATCAGGGAATTACGGAAAAACTGTCTGGCTCGTGAAAATGCCTGTTTTCAATGCTCTAAATTTATGTATATGACGGAAGAAGGGCTGGGACCTTCCTGGAGAAGTTTTTCCCCAAGGCACAGTCTGGATGATTATATGTACCAGATGTATCATGCAGGGACGGTAGATGAAATTATACAGGTTTTTAAAAATTACTGCGGTGATGTGGAACTGTTTATGGATGAATTTCACGAGGATGATACCGAGAGATTAGTGAGGGAAGCCAGGCGCTTTATAAAAGAACATGTTTATGAGAGTATAGGACTGAAAGAGGTTGCAGAGGCTCTGCATATCAGCGCTGGCTACCTGAGCGGGACTTTTTCAAAATATGAACCGGGGGGACTGGCTAATTATATTAACCAGATAAAAATTGCGGAAGCTCAAAAGCTGCTGAAAAAAGAACGGTTAAAGGTATATGAGGTTTCTTTTCGCCTTGGTTATGAAAATTCCGGATATTTTGCTAAGATATTTAAAAAGTATACAGGATGCACTCCAAAAGAATACATAGAAGGAAAATAGTTCACTAAATATTAAATAAGTATGATGAATGAAATAAGTTATTTGTCAGATTGGATGTGTTAAGAAATAAAGTGATTAAAATATTGCGCAAAATGTAAAGAGAGTTGCTTTAACCAACTCTCTTATTTTGTTAGTATGATGCTAACAAATTGATGACGGTCATTAAGAAGTTAACAGTAATATGATACTTGCAGAATAAGGACAGGAGGGAAGAAGAAAGAAAATGAACAAATATTTGGGGGAAGGCCTGGGAAAGGTAATGATTCTGAACCTGAAAAGAGGAGATTTACTGCTGGAAACTATAGAAGAGGAACTGGAAAAAAGCGGAGTTCAGATGTTTTCTTCTCTGGAGGAGGCGCTTGCCTGCGCGGGGGCGGAAAAAGAAAACGTTTTTACCTATGTCATACCGGCGGCCATGTCTATTGTGACAAAATTCGTAAAAGGGGAGGAATAAACGATGAAGCACAAGTTTGTAGCAAAGCGGTACTGGAAAGAAGAAGTGCCTCCTATGAGCATTGTGGATAAGCTGGCCCAGAGATACGATGATGTTATCGATC
>OLQA01000136.1_pt1 | contig 66857 bp, 55 predicted proteins | sample 1673151 | NCBI WGS metagenome assembly OLQA01 (sample SAMEA3136760, study PRJEB25190) | human gut metagenome | biome: human gut; feature: human-associated habitat; material: faeces | place: Austria | collected 2013
TCACGCCCCACGATATCCGGCGGCTGGCAGCGGCGGCTGAGCATTGCCATGGCATTGATCACAGAGCCGAAAATTCTCTTTTTGGATGAGCCGACGCTGGGGCTTGATGTGATTGCGCGCAGCGAGCTTTGGGATGTGATTCGTGCGCTGAAGGGGCAGACCACCATTGTTTTAACCACACATTACCTGGAGGAAGCGCAGGCGCTTTCCGATCACGTGGGCATCATGCGGCAGGGGCGTCTGCTGGCGCTCGGCACCCCGCGGGAGCTGACCGAAAAAACAGGCCGCGAGCGCTTTGAGGATGCGTTTGTATCCATTGTGAAAGGGGAGGGCAAATGAAAAGCATGCGCAGAATTTTCTTCTTTTCCGTCCGCTGCGCCAAGGAAATCGTGCGCGATCCGATCAATCTCGGATTTGGGCTGGGCTTTCCGTTCGTGCTGATGCTCCTGCTCAGCGCAATTCAGTCAAATGTTCCCGTTTCTTTATTTGAAATTGCGTCCCTGACCCCGGGCATTGTTGTTTTCGGGTTTTCGTTTTTGGCGCTTTTTTGCGCCCTGATCGTTTCCAAAGACCGCGAAAGCGCATTTTTGCAGCGCCTTTATACAACGCCGCTGTGCGCCGGGGAGTTTCTGCTCGGCTATTTGCTGCCTTTTTTGCCGATCGCCCTTGTGCAGAGCGTGCTTTGCTATGCTGTGGCGCTGTGCCTCGGGCTTGCGTGGAGCGCTTCGATCGTGCCGACGATTCTGCTCGGGCTGCCGTGCGCGCTTTTGTATATTTTTATCGGGCTTTTTTGCGGCAGCCTGCTCGGCTCAAAGCAGGTAGGCGGGGTGTGCGGCGCGCTTTTGACCAACCTCAGCGCGTGGCTTTCCGGCACATGGTTTGATCTTGATCTGGTCGGCGGGGCGTTTAAAAAAATTGCGGACATACTGCCGTTTTCCCATGCCGTTGCGCTCGGGCGTGCGGCGCTTTGCGGCAATTATGCGGGCATTTTTCCGCATCTTTGGTTTGTGCTTTCCTATACGGTGCTGTTTGGCGTGCTTGCGGGCGTTTTTTTCCTGCGGCAAATGCGTCGGCAATAAAAAAGAAAGGGTGCAAAGCCTTCGGCTTTGCACCTTTTTTCGCGATTTATTCAGTCGCAAACGACGCCCTTTTGCAGAATCAGATTGCCGTAAAGCGCCGTTTCACCCGTTGCGATTACGCAATATGCCTCTTTTGCCTTTTCGTAAAACGCAAAGCGCTCATATGTGCCGATGCAGGCGCTGCCGCGCGCATCCTGCGCCGCAATAATGGCTTTGTAGGTGTCCCAGATCGGAGTCTTAACCGGGTCGCCCGGCATGACCTCCATCAGATGAACGGGATGCTCCACATAGCTATCCAGCGGAAAGAGCTTGAGGATTGCCTCCAAAAGCGCGGGGATGCCGTGCCCGTCGCAGCGAACTACCTTGGCGTTTTTGCCGATGGATTCGCTCGGAAAATTGCCGTCCGCAAGGACCAGGGTGTCGCTGTGCCCCATTTCGCACAAAATTTTAAGGAGCTCGGGCGAGAGAATTTTCGGAATACCTTTCAGCATACGGTGTCACCTCACAAAATAGATCTTGTCTACCAGTATACATGCCGTATATGAATATATTTTGAACGAATCGGCTCTTTTCGACTTTTTTGAAAAACTGTAAATTATTCGCACAGCCTGTTTACAAACGAAAAAAATATGATATAATAAAATGGAGTTATGACGGAAGTTTATTTGGTAAGGAGACAATTTTTTGATTATTCAGTTGGAAGAAGCCCTGACAAGGCTGCATGATATGCGAAAGACCGTCGAGGAGCTCGGCGTAACGCTGAACATTGCAAAGCTTCGCACAGAGGTGAGCGAGCTTGAGGCGACGACGCTGGAGCCGGATTTCTGGTCGGATCAGCAGCGCTCCGGCAGGATCTTAAAAGAATTAAAGCAGAAAAAAGATAAAATCGGCGAATATGAATCGCTCGTGAGCCGCGTGGAGGACGCCGCCTCCATGGCGGAGATGGCGATTGAAGAAGCGGACGAGGATGTTGCGGCTGAGGTGCTGGCCGAGGAAAAGGATATTAACCGCCAGGAGGAGCGTATTCGCATAGAAACGCTGCTCAGCGGCGAATACGACCGCAATAATGCCATTGTTTCGTTCCATCCGGGGGCAGGCGGCACGGAGGCGCAGGATTGGGCGCTGATGCTGTATCGCATGTATACCCGCTGGGGCGAAAAGCACGGATATAATGTGAAGCTTGTGGATTGGCTGGACGGCGATGAAGCGGGCATCAAGAGCGCGACGATTCTTGTGGAGGGTACTTACGCGTACGGCTATCTCAAGAGCGAAAACGGGGTGCACCGCCTGGTGCGCGTTTCCCCGTTTGATTCCTCCGGGCGCAGACATACCTCGTTTGCCTCCGTTGAGGTCATGCCGGAAATGGATGACAATGTCAATATTGAGCTGCGCGATGAAGACCTTGAAATCACGGCGCATCGCTCCAGCGGCGCAGGCGGGCAGCATATCAACAAAACGGATTCTGCTATCCGGATTGTGCATAAGCCAACGGGCATTGTCGTCGGCTGTCAGACGGAGCGCTCACAGCTGCAAAATAAGGAAACCGCGCTGAAGATGCTTAAAGCAAAGCTCATGGAGATCAAAACGCGTGAGAATCTGGACCGCATTGAGGATATCAAGGGCGAAAAGACCAATATCGAATGGGGCGCCCAGATTCGCTCCTATGTGTTCATGCCGTATACGCTTGCAAAGGATACCCGCACGGGATATGAAGACGGGAATATCCAGGCGGTGATGGATGGCGAGATTGATGAATTTATCAATGCCTATCTCAGACAAAGCGCACATGAAAAGGCGCAAAAATAAAAGAATTTGAAAGGGGAAATTTGTATGAAAAAGAATTTGAAATTGATCCTCGGCGTTTCTTTGTTGGTGCAGGCGGCATCCTTTGTGATTCTGTTCTTTGTGCTGTATTCCAAAAAGAAAAACCTTGCGCTGACGCTGCTTGCCATGGGCTCCGTCGGCGGCGCGGCAGGGGCATATCTTGTCCTGAAAGAAGCAAAGCTGCAGATGCAGGCCAAAGAGCAGGCAGCGCTTGACACCTTCTCTTTTGATGACGACGATGATGCGCTCTTTGACGAAGAGGAGGACGACTCCTGCTGCGACTGCAGCGATTGCAGCGCCTGCGAAAAGGAACCGCAGGACGATGTGCCCGCAAAGGATTGAGTCTAACCGCTTTTTTTGCAGCTTTGAAGCCTTTTCCGCTTTTGCGGAAAGGGCTTCTTCTTTTTCCGCATGCGCAGCCCCAAAAGAAACAGCAGAAGAAAACCGCCCGGCAGTCGGAGGAAAAACGGCGTTTTCGGCAAAAACAGCAGCACAAAGGCGGGGGTCAAAACCGCCTGCAAAAGCTTTTGACAAAAATACGGACGCATGGAAAAACCGTCCGGCAGCGTGTTTTGCACCTGCATAAAAACGCAGATGCCGGAAAAGGCGCACGCAGCCGACAGAACAGGCAGCGCCGCGCCGCATGCGTGCAGCAGCGCCGCGCCGCTTCCAAGCTCCAAAAAAGCGCAAAAACACGCATAGGGCAGCTTCGAAGTCCCGGGAAAAAGCTGCGCTGCGGCAGAGCATAGCACCGAGAAAAAAACAACAAAGCTGCCGACACAAAGGCACCCTTGCCCGGCTTTTACAATGCTTTGGCAGAGCGACCGGCTAATCGGCGGGCAGGGGGAAGCCAAAAAGGGTTCGCCTTCGTTTGCCGCGCCGCAAAAGATCGGCAGCAGCAAAACCGCGCTGAGCAGATGCGCCGCAAAAAGCAAAGCGCCAAGCGCCGTGCTGCGGCAAAGCACAGCGCCTAAAAAGCCGAGGTAAAAACCGGGAGAGGGCAGGTTGCACAGCCCGCAAAGGCGCTGCGCCTCTTCCTTGCCGATCTGCTTTGCCTCATAGGCGCGCGCCAACGCCGCGGCGCCGCCCGGAAAGCCGCTGACAATGCCGCACAAAAAAAGCGCGCCCCCCATGCGCGATGTGCCGAGCAGCTTTGCGATTCCGCCGCCGTGTGCGCCGACCCATGCGGCGCTTCCGCTTGCAACGAAGAAATGCGCTGCCGCCATCATGGGGAAAAGCGAGGGAAGGAGTGTTCCGACGCAGGATGCAAGCGCCGCTTTTGCGGCAGCGGCGCAATTTGCGCTGCATAGGGAAAACAGCGCCGCCATCGCCAAAAAGCAGAAAAGCGCCGCCTGCCCTTTTCTCTTACGTTGCACTTTCACGGGTTGTAATCTCCTCCTCCCCGGCATAGGATAAATCGATTATATATACGGGGAGGGCAAAACAGATATGAAACGGCATTTGCACCGTGCATACCAGAATACGCATGAAATACCTCCGCAGGCATTTTCCGAGGCGGCGACATTGGAGCTGTGCGGAAAGGGTGAGGGCACGGTCAGCGGCGTTTTGCGCCTGGTTTCCTATGCGGAAAACGAGATTGTTCTCACCCTTTGCGACCGCAGAGAGGTGCGTATCTACGGGCAGGGGCTTTCCATTGCATTGATCAGCAGGGATGTGCTTCGTATTCACGGGAAAATTCACGGTTGCGCTTTTACACCAAGGGGCAATGCCGATGCCGAGGGGCGGGGAGAGACGCAATGAAACAGCTGCTGCGCCTGATTACGGGGTATGGAATTTTGTTTTTGCCAAGCGCTGCGCAAAGTGCGCTTTTGCGCTATGCATTGGCAGGCGGGTTTTCGTTTTACAGGCAGCGCCCTTGCAGGGACGGCTGTTTTCTCTATCTGCCCTGGCGCTTAGTGCGCGCTTTTTGCGACGGGGCGCAGGCACAGGGGCTGCCAAGGCCGCGTCTTGTGGCGGCACGCGGGCTCCTGCCGCTGCTTTTTCGGTATCGGCGGCGCTTCGGTTTGTTTTTCGGCGGAGCACTTTTTTTGTTTTTGCTTGTCCTCGCAAGGCAGTTTTTATGGTCTGCGGAAATCACAACGCTCGGCATCGGGCAGGAGCAGGCGCGGGAATTACTCGCACAATACGGCATTGCACCCGGCACACCGCTTTGCAATATCGATCCCGCGGATTTGCAAAATCGCATCAAGCTTGAACACGGCGATGTGCGGCGCATCAATATCAATCTTTGCGGCACGGTTGCCTATGTCAGCCTTTCCATGAAAGAAAGAAGCCGAAAAGCCGACCCGCTGGCGGGCGAAATTACCCTTTTTGAGGCGACGCACGACGGCTTTATCACCTCCGTGAGTCTTGCGGACGGAACCCCGGCATGCGAGGTGGGACAGATGGTATCTGCGGGTGATATCCTGGCATACGGAATCGAGGACGACAAAAAAGGAAACTCGCGCATACGGCGGGTGCGCGGCGAGATTTGCGGGCAGGTTTTATGGCAGTGTACGTTTGATGTGCCGTATGTAAGAGAGGAAAAGCTGTACAGCGGATGCACTGAGGGCGGATATGCGCTGAAAATTTTCAAAAAAAAGATAAATCTTTACCGCAGCAGTAGATTTTTGGGGCAAAAGTGTGATAAAATAACGGAAGAGTCAACGCCGCACCTTCTCTTTTCCAGAGAACTGCCGTTGACGCTTGTCCGGGAGCGATACCTTTTTTATGAAACGCAGTCTGTGCGGCGGGATGCGCGGCAGGCGCGCCAAACGGCGGAGGCGGAACTGAGGCGCCGCATGGAGAAAGAGCTTTCGGGCGCCGCCGTTCTTACAAGGGATGTGGCGCTGACGGAAGGAGAAGAGGCGCTTACGGTGCGCTGTGCGGTGCTTTGCGAAATACAGATCGCCGCGGAGCGAAAAATGACGGAGCAGGAAATACAGGAGATTATTGCGGCAAATGACGGAAAAAAAGATTCTGACGGAAACTCTTGAACAAACAACGGCGTTGTTCGGCCCGTTTGACGCCAATGTTGCGGCGGTGGAAAAGGCATTTGGCGTTACCATAGCGGCAAAAGATACTGAGGAAAGTGCGGGAAATGCCGTGCTGATTCGCGCGGAGGATCCTGCGGCGGCGGAGAATGCATACAATGCGCTTTGCTGTATGCTGCGCATGTGCAAACTCAAAGGAACGGTAACCGAGCAAAACACCGAATATATTCTTTCCATGGTCGCCGATCAAAAAACAACGGAGCTTGCCGCATTTTCCAGCGATTGCATCTGCATCACAACGCGCGGCAAGCCGATCAATGCAAAAACAGTCGGGCAGCAGCAATATGTTGACGCAATCCGGAAAAATACCGTTGTGCTCGGCATCGGTCCTGCGGGAACGGGCAAGACGTTTTTAGCGGTCGCCATGGCGGTTACAGCGCTTCGCGCAAAAGAGGTCAGCCGCATTGTGCTGACGCGCCCTGCGGTGGAAGCGGGAGAAAAGCTCGGCTTTTTGCCGGGGGATTTGCAAAATAAGATCGATCCGTATCTGCGCCCGCTGTATGATGCGCTTTACGAAATGCTCGGCGCCGAGACCTATCAGAAATATCAGGAGCGCGGCATGATCGAAATTGCGCCGCTTGCGTATATGCGCGGGCGGACGCTGGATGATTCGTTTATTATTCTGGATGAGGCGCAAAATACAACGCCCGAACAGATGAAAATGTTTTTGACGCGGCTTGGATTCCGCTCCAAGGCGATCGTCACGGGGGATTTGACCCAGACCGACCTGCCCCACGGCAAAAAGAGCGGGCTGCGCGAGGCGGTGAAGATTCTGCGCGGCATTGACGGCATTGCCGTGCACACGTTTACCGCGCGCGATGTCGTGCGGCATAAGCTGGTGCAGCGCATCATTAACGCCTATGAGACCTATGAAAAAGCCGAGCGGGACAAAGAGGGCGCGGCAAAACAAAGAGTTTTGCGCCGTTTACCGCAAAGGAACGCAAAGTCGAAGGAGTAAACACATGAAGCACACGATTTATACCAAAAACGAGCAGGACAAGTATCCGCTCGCTCCGTCCGACCGCGCGCTTGTCAAACGGGCGATCACGGCAGCGCTCGCCTATGAGGGCTTTACGGAGGCGGCGGAGGTATCCGTGAGCTTTGTGGATGATGATGCCATTCATGCTTTGAACCGTGCGTTCAGAGGCAAAGACAGCGCAACGGATGTGCTTTCTTTTCCCATGGTGGAGGATGATGAGGCGTTTGACTGCGATGAGGCGCAGGACACCGTGGTGCTGGGCGATATTGTGATCAGCATGGAGCATGCCGCGGCGCAGGCGGAGCAATACGGGCATTCTCTGCAAAGAGAGCTTGCGTTTTTGGCGGTGCATTCCACTTTGCATCTGCTCGGATATGACCATGAAAGATCGCCGAAAGAGGAGAAGGATATGTTTGCGCGGCAGGAAGCAATTCTGCGCGGCATGGGCCTTGAGCGACCGGCAAACGGAGATAAAGGAGACTAAAATGAAAAAAACAGGCTTTATTGCAATCGTCGGACGGCCGAATGTCGGAAAATCGACGCTGCTGAATACGCTCATCGGCGAAAAGGTGGCAATCGTTTCCGCAAAACCGCAGACAACGCGCAACCGCATCACGGGGATTTTAACGCGCGGCGATGTGCAGTATGTGTTTTTGGATACGCCCGGCATGCATGCCTCCAAAAACAAGCTGGGCGAATATATGAACAAGCAGGCGCAAAGCACCATCGGGGATGTGGATGTGGTTTTGTATGTCGTTGAGCCGGATAAGCACCAAAGCCCGGCGGAGCAGGCTCTGCTTGCGCGCCTGAGCGAGAGCAAAATTCCCGCAATTCTTGTAATCAATAAAACGGATGCTTCCACCGCGGAAAAAATCGGGGAGACGATTCGTGTCTTTGCCGCACTGCATGAGTTTGCCGCAGTGGTTCCGCTCAGCGCGCTTAAGGGGCAGGGAACAGATGCGCTGTTTTCCGAGCTTGCGCCGTTTTTGCATGAGGGGCCGTGGTATTTCCCGGGTGACCAATTTACCGATCAACCCGAGCGGCAGATTGCCGCGGAAATTATCCGCGAAAAGATCCTGCGCACAATGAACGATGAGATTCCGCACGGAACGGCGGTTGTGATCGAAGCGTTTGAGGAAAAAAGAGACCTTGTCTCCATCCGCGCCGAAATTTTTTGCGAAAGAGAATCGCATAAGGGTATGATCATCGGAAAGCACGGCGCGCGGTTAAAAACCATCGGCAGCTATGCGCGCCAGGACCTTGAAAGATTTCTCGGCACAAAGGTTTATCTTGATCTTTGGGTCAAGGTGAAGGAAAACTGGAGAGACAGCGCAGCGCAGATTGCGAATTTCGGCTTCCGCCAGGAATGAGGGACAAACCATGATCGAAAAGTGGAAGGGACTTGTGATCCGCGTCACCGACGTCGGAGACTATGACCGGATGCTGACGATTCTTGTTTGGGAAATCGGGAAGATTCCCGTGTATTGCCGCGGCGTGAAGCGGTATACCAGCAATAACATGAGCGCAACTGAGCTTTTTTGTTATTCGGAATTTGTGCTGTTTCGCAGCAAAAACAATTCCTATACGCTGCGCGAATGCACGCCGATTGAAACATTTTTCTCTTTGCGCAATGACCTTGAGCGCCTCAGCCTTGCCACCTATCTTGTGGATATCGCAAACGAGATCTGCCTGGAGGGGAATAACGAGCAGGCAATGCTGCAGCTGACGCTGAATGCCCTTTGGTGTCTGGAAAAAAACAAAAAGCCCCCTATGCTGATCAAAGGGGCATACGAAATGCGCGCCGCAGCAATCGCGGGCTTTTTGCCGCGGCTGGATGCCTGCGGCGCATGCGGAAAAACGGAGGGAGCGGACGCAGTTTATCTGGATGTGATGGACGGATGTCTGCTTTGCCGGGAATGCTGTGAAAAAAAGAAAGCGCAGCCGCCCGAGGAGGGTGTGGCGCAGCTGTATCTTTTGCTCAGCCCCGATGTTTTGGCGGCGCTGCATTATGTGCTTTGCGCAGATGCCAAACGGCAGTTTTCGTTTTTTTTGGAGCCGAGCGCGCTCGTTGCGTTTGCGCATGTGTGCGAGAGCTATCTGCTCAACCATATCGGGCACGGCTTTTACAGTTTATCGTTTTATAAATCCCTTTTGTCAATGTGAGAGGAGAGCATTATGCCGATTTTGGCAAAAACATTGCAGACTCTGGAATTTCCCAAGGTGCAGAATCTGCTTGCGCAGGTCTGCATGACCGAGGGCGCAAAGCAAAAGGCAGCGGAGCTTTTGCCCATGACAAATATCGGGCAGATTCGCCGCAGTCTTACGCAAACGGACGATGCGAAGCGCCTTGTTATGAAAAAAGGGCAACCCGCCTTCGGCAATGCCCGCGATATCACGGAGGCGGTGCACCGCGCGCAGAAGGGCGCGGCGCTTTCCCCGCGGGATCTTTTATCTGTTCTTGATATTCTGCAGACAGTGCAGGGATTGATCTCCTACGGCAAGGAGGACCGAACCTTTGCCTGTACGCTGGATGAAATATTTGAGCGCCTTTTGCCCAACCGCTTTTTACAGGACCGCATCGCGCGCGCCATACCTGCCGAGGATATGATTGCGGATGAGGCAAGCCCGGAGCTTTCCGCCATTCGCCGCAAGATGCGCGCGGAGAATGCAAAAATTCGCGAAACGCTGCAAAAATATATCACGGGCAATACCTATTCGAAATACCTTCAGGAAAATATCATCACCATGCGCAACGGGCGCTATGTGATTCCCGTAAAGGCGGAGCATAAAAATGATATCCGCGGCCTTGTGCACGACACCTCCTCCTCGGGGGCAACGCTGTTTATTGAGCCTATGGCGGTGGTCGAGGCAAACAACAATTTGGCGGTGCTCGCAACAAAAGAGCAAAAAGAGATTGAGCGGGTGCTTGCCGAGCTTTCCGCACTGTGCGCGGAATTCGGGGAGAATCTGATTTATGATTATCTCAATTTAACGGAGCTTGCATTTTTGTTCGGCAAGGCGGCGCTTTCCTTTGCCATGGATGCCGATTCCCCGCATATCGTTGAGCGCGGTGAGACGCGTCTTGTGCGGGCGCGCCATCCGCTTTTGCCGAAGAAAAGCGTTGTGCCGATCACGGTGCGTCTGGGCGGCGATTTCGATACGCTCGTCGTCACGGGGCCCAACACCGGCGGCAAAACCGTAACGCTGAAAACCGTCGGGCTTTTGACGCTTATGGCGCAATCCGGGCTGCATATTCCGGCGAGCGCCGAATCCTCGGTGCGCGTGTTCCGCCGGATTTTTGCGGATATCGGGGATGAGCAGAGCATTGAGCAATCGCTCTCAACCTTCTCTGCACATATGGTGAATATTGTAGCGATTACCGAGCAAACGGATGCGGACAGCCTGGTTCTCTTTGACGAACTCGGAGCAGGCACGGACCCGGTCGAGGGGGCGGCGCTTGCCGTTGCAGTGCTGGAATATGTGCGCGGGCGCGGCTCGCTTTGCATTGCAACCACGCACTATGCCGAGCTGAAGGCCTATGCTCTGCAAACGCCCGGCGTGATGAACGCCTCCTGCGAATTCGATGTGGATTCGCTGCGGCCGACTTATCATCTTGTTATCGGGGCGCCGGGGCGCTCCAATGCGTTTGCTATTTCAAAGCGGCTTGGCCTTGGGAATGCGATCATCGCGCGCGCAGATGCAATGATCGGCGCGGAAAACAAGGAATTCGAGACGGTGATTGCAAAGCTTGACGATACCCGTACCGCGCTTGAAAAGGAGCGCGCCGAACTGGAGCAAAAGCGTCATGAATATGAAACGCTCTGTGCGCGGGAAAAAGAAAAGCTGCAGAAAAATCTGAGCGAGTCGGAAGCAATTCTGGAAAAAGCGCAGGCAAAGGCGACAAGAATTCTGGAAAGCGCGCGAGCCTCCAGCGATTATGTGCTTTCGGAGCTGGATGCGCTGCGCCGCAAAAAAGACAGCGCGAATTTCAAGGAAACGCTTGCCGCCTCGCGCGATGCCATCCGTTCTTCTTTGAAAGAGGCGGATTCCATTGCCAATCCCGTGCAGATTGCGCGCGGAGAGAATTATACGCTGCCGCGTCTGCCGAAAATCGGAGAAACGGTATATTTGCGCTCGCTCGGTAAGCCTGCGAAGGTGACGGAGCTTTCCGAAAAGGCCGGCACCATTACGGTGCTGTGCGGCAATCTTCGCACGCGCACCAAGCTTTCCGATATTATGCTTGCAAAGGATGCAGGCATTGCGGAAAAGCCCGTTTTTGAGAAAAAAACGTCTGCCCGCCGCGGCGGCACCTCGGCTGCGGTTTCGCGCGATGCGCGCATGGAGTTGGATCTGCGCGGCGAAACGGGGGAAGACGGGTGGCTGCGCACGGATAAGTATCTGGATGAGGCGATTCTGAGCGGCATGCATTCCGTGACGCTGATTCACGGCAAAGGGACCGGTGCGCTGCGCCGCGCGCTGTGGGGATATTTAAAAACCGATCCGCGCGTGAAGAGCTTTCGCGCAGGGCAATACGGCGAGGGAGACGCCGGCGTGACAATCGTTGAACTGAAATAACAGAAAAGGAAGAGACGACTATGAAGAAGAAAAAGCTGCTTGCAATTGACCTCGGTGCCTCCAGCGGGCGCGGAATTGTCGGAGAATTTGACGGCGAGCGACTCAGCCTTGCGGAAAACCACCGCTTTTCCAATGACCCCGTGACGGCGGGCGGAGTGTTTCAATGGGATATTCTGCGCATTTTCCATGAAATTGAGACTGCCGTTCGCAAATGTGTGCTCAGCGGGGAAGCGCTTGACAGCATCGGCATTGATACCTGGGGCGTGGATTTCGGGCTGATCGGAAAAGACGGCTCCCTGCTTGCAAACCCCGTGCATTATCGGGATGCAAGAACTGTCGGAATGCAGCAAAGGGCGTTTTCCGTGATGCCGCGCGAGCAGATTTATCAGATCACCGGCACGCAGTTTATGAATTTTAATACGCTGTATCAGCTGCTTGCCTTAAAGCAAAACAATCCGAAATTGCTGGAGGCGGCTGACCGCATGTTGTTTACGCCGGATCTGCTCAATTATTTTCTCACGGGCTGCATGCATACGGAATATACCATTGCCTCCACCTCGCAGCTTTTGGATGCAAAGGCGAGAAACTGGTCCGACCCGCTGCTGCGCGCGTTCGGTTTGCCGGAGCATCTGTTTTCAAAAATCGTGCGCCCCGGCACAACCCTCGGCGAGCTTTTGCCTGCCGTACAGGAAATGACGGGAAAAACTGCGGCAAAGGTTGTCAATGTCGCATCGCATGATACCGCAAGCGCCGTTGTTGCAACCCCGGCGCAGCAGGAGGACTTTGTCTTTATCAGCAGCGGGACATGGTCCCTCATGGGCACGGAGCTGAAAGAGCCCCTGATCAATGAGGAATCCTTTGCTTATGAATTTACCAATGAGGGCGGATATGACGGAAAGATCCGTCTTTTGCGCAATATCATGGGGCTGTGGCTGGAGCAGGAAGCAAGACGCCAATATAAAAGAGAGGGCAAGGAATATTCCTTCAATGAGCTTTCGGATATGGCAATGGCAGCTGAGCCGCTGCAATCCCTGATTAACCCGGATGATCCCTCCTTTGTTGCCCCGGGAGATATGCCCGCGCGCATTGCCGCGTATTGCGAAAGGACGGGGCAGCCCGTGCCGCAGACGCCGGGGCAGATCGTGCGCTGCATTTTCGAGAGCCTTGCGCTGCGCTATCGCTGGACGGTGGAACGTCTGAACGCGCTGCGCAAGAGCGATTGCAAAGCAATCCATATTGTAGGCGGCGGAACCAAAGAGGCGCCTCTTTGCCAAATGGCGGCGGACGCCTGCGGCCTGCCTGTGTATGCAGGGCCCGTTGAAGCAACGGCAATCGGCAATCTTTCCGTACAGGCGATTGCCGCAGGCGAGATCGGCGATCTTTGGCAGGCAAGAGAAGTGGTGCGCCGCTCTTTCCCGCTCACGGTTTACGAGCCGTGCAAACACCGCGATGCATGGGATGAGGCATATACCCGCTTTTGTGCGCTGCTTTGAGTAAAAAAAGCCGTCCGCCCCGGCATTGGGGGCGGACGGCGGAAGATACTGCGCTCATCTGTTTTTTTTGGAAAAAAGCGTGCCGAGAATAAATTTCGGCAGGTTCATCATGCGGCCGATGCGGCTGGGCTGATGCAAAAGCCGCCAAAGCCATTCCAGCCGCAAGCGGATCATAAGCTTCGGCGCGCGTCTTACAAGGCCGGCATAGCCGTCAAAGCTGCCGCCCAGCCCCATTGCAACCGAAACGGAGCCGAGCGCTTTGCGGTTTGCATCGATCCAAAGCTCCTGTGCGGGAAAGCCGAGGCAGACATACAAAAACACGGCGCCGCTGTCCGCAATTTCTTTGCACACGGCATCGCTCATGGCGCCTGTCTTTTCAAAATAACCGTCGTGGCAGCCGACAATTTGCAGGCCTTTGTAACATGCTCTCAGCTTTTCGGCAGCCGCTTGCGCAACGCCGGGTTTTCCGCCCAAAAAATAAACGGGGACAGAGTTCTTTGCGGCATAGTCCGCAACGGCAAGACCGAGGTCGTAGCCGGGGGTTTTTGCCTTGAGCGGTGTACCGAGTATTTTTGCAGCCAGGACGACGCCTGCGCCGTCCGGCAGGACAAGCTCGGCGCGGTTGAACAGAGCACGCAGGGAATCGCTTTGCATGCAGGCCTGCATAATTTCGGCATTCGGCGTATATACGGCGTGCACACCGTCCTGTTGCGACAGTTCAATCACGCGCGCCAGCGCTTCGTCAAGATCGACATTGTCGACCGCGACGCCGCGAATATTGACTTTCGTTGTTTGCACGGTCCGATGTCCTTTCGATGAGATACTCTATTATCGCACGGAAAAGCGGCTTTGTCAAGCAAAAGAAGCTTTTCGTTTTTTCCTTGGAGGTAGCAATGGAACAGGTGATGATTTATACCGACGGCGCCTGCAGCGGCAACCCCGGACCCGGCGGGTACGGGGCAATTTTGGTATACGGCGCGCATGAAAAAGAGCTTTCCGGTGCGGAGGAGAATACCACGAATAACCGCATGGAGCTTATGGCGGTGATTACGGCGCTGGAGGCATTGCGCCGCCCCTGTGATGTTGTGATCACAAGCGATTCAACCTATGTGGTGAATGCCGTGACAAAGGGCTGGCTGAAAAAGTGGGAAGCCAGGCGGTTTATGAAGACAAAAACGACACCTGTGCCAAACGCCGAGCTTTGGAAGCGGCTGCTTGCCGCAATGCAGCCGCACACGGTGCGTTTTGTGTGGGTGCGCGGGCACAACGGTCATGCATATAATGAGCGGTGCGATCGCCTGGCGGTTGCGGCGGCAAAGCAGCTTTGCAAAGCGGAGCTGCCGGGCGTGTGAAGGTTGTGTGATGGGGAAAAGAACGCGAAAAACGGCAAATCGTGAAGAAAAAACGAGAAATTTGTGCATTTTGACAATATGTAAAATCAATCTGCAAAAAACTGTGCAATTTGCCACATCTCCAAATGCTGATTTTTTGTAAATTGATTTTCTTTTTTTACGCGAATGAGTAACTAAAAATAACATATCAAAAAGCGATGTGCAAAATATTACGAAAATGCGCGTAAAAATGTAATTTATAAACACTTAGAATCGCAAACGGCTGCTTCCCTCGTTTTCTTATTTATTAAAAAGCGGAACAACTGAAAATTCTCCGCACCCAAAACGCTTTTTTTACAAAAAAATACTTTTCCGACGCCTTTTTGCCGCGGGACGACAGCCTTGACATTCATTTTTTTCTGTGATATGATATCCCTATGAAATTATGGGGTATTGTTTCCTTTTCGATTTCTTACCTTATAATTAAATCTCCGTCGCGGCAGGGATGCGGCGGAGGCAGAGAGCCGCTTTTGACTCTTTGCGAAGAATTTCTGGAGGAAAAAACATGAAACACCTTGAATTTAAGAGGTTGCTTGCGGGTTTTCTGAGCGTGGTTATGCTGTTTGGCACTCTCAGCCTCGGCGTGCTTGCCGCGGACGATACCGATGCGATACAGCCGGCTGCGGATGCGACCGCCGATGCGGATCGGAAAGACACGCAGACAAACAAGCACAGCAGCCTGGATCGCGTAACGGAGATTCTTTCGTCGCTGGATTATAATGAATATCTCGCGCAGTATCCGGATGCGAAGGCGGCAACGACGAAGATCGTAATCGATTCTGCCGACTATCTGACCGATGCCGACAAAACGACGGCGCAGGTTGAGCTCGGCACATACGGCAACCGCAAGGATGTTCTGTATGTCGGCGCTTCCGGCTATATCACATATCGCTTCGAGGTGCAAAATGAGGGGCTGTATACGCTCTCTTTTGACTATCTCACGACGGAGGATTCCACCGCGGATATCGAGCGCGTTCTGTATCTTGACGGCAAGGTGCCTTTTTCCGAAGCGAGATATCTGACGATTCATCGGATTTGGGACGATGAGTACCAATATGATGAAAACGGCAATGTTGTTTTTGAAAAGGATTCGACCGGCAGCGATTTGCGCCCCGGCAAAAAGCAGATTTTTGAGTGGAGCAATTACCGCATGGTCGATTCGACCGGCTATGTCACCTCCGACCTTTCTCTGTATCTGACAAAGGGCACCCACGAGATTCGCTTGGAGTCCACGCGTGACCCGATCGTGATGGACGATATCACGCTCGGCTATTCCGAAAAGCTGCGCAGCTATGCGGAGGTTGAAAAGGAATACGAGCGCAAGGGGTATCAGCAGGCGCCCGAGGATGCGGAGGTTCGCATTCATGCGGAAAAGCCGTATCGTACCTCTACCAACACCATCACCGCAACCTACGACCGCACCTCTGCAATCACCGACCCGCAGCACTATTCGCAGATCCGCTACAACACCATCGGCAACGCTTCGACCTGGAACAAGGTCGGGACCTGGGTCGAATGGCAGTTTGAAGTGGACCAGGCAGGGCTTTACAACATTTATACGCGCTTCCGCCAGAATGTTTCCGTGGATATGTTTACCTCCCGTTCCCTGACGATTGACGGCGAGACTCCGTTTGAAGAGGCAAAGAGCATTCGCTTCCCGTATAAGGACGACTGGCAGGTGCAGGCGCTCGGCTATACGGACGATACGGGCGAGTATCATACCTTCCAGTTCTATTTTGAGCCGGGACACACCTATACCATCCGCCTGGAGGCGGCGCTCGGAGATATGGCGGAGCTTACCTCCGCAATTCAGGAGACGGTTACCCCGCTGAATAATATCTATCTGAAGATTCTGCAGATTACCGGAGCGCAGCCGGATCAATACCAGGATTACAAATTCATGGATTTGATTCCGGATTATATGGATATGATGGTTTATCAGTCCAATCGCATTATCGATGTCATGATCCGTTTTGCGAAAATCAATGGTTATTACGATATTGCGGAAAAAGCGCAAAAGGCAAAGGACAACGGCGAAAAGGTCGATACCGATGCTTTTGCGAAAATGTCCGGTATTTCCACATTGACCGAGCTTGCAAATCTGCTTTGGAAAATGGGGACGGATGAGGACGAGATTGCAAAGGGCTTTGCAACGCTGAAAACAGATATCGGTTCGCTCGGTACATGGGTGCTGGATGCGAATGAGCAGCCGCTGGAGCTCGACTATCTACAGCTGCAGAGCGCGCAGGCAAAGGAACCGCAGTGCGACGCCAACATGTTCCAGGTGCTTGCCTACGAGTTTAAACAGTTTATCGCAAGCTTCTATTCCTCTTACAATACCTTTGACGGCGATGTGACCGACAGCACCAAAGAAGCGGATACCGTTACCATTTGGTATACGGGCGGCCGTGACCAGGCGCAGATCTACAACCGTTTGCTGCGCAACAGCTTTACCGCCAAGACCGGCATCAACGCCGATTTGAAGCTGACGGTGCAGGATGCAATTCTGCCCGCAGTCCTCTCGGGCACCGGTCCCGATGTGACAGAGCTTGACAGCGAAAATACGATTACCTGGGCAATTCGAAACGCCCTGATCCCGCTGGATTTTGACGATCTGGACGAAGTGAAGCAGCGTTTCTCCGACCAGGCGCTGGCGCCGTTTACGCTGTATGCAAGCTCCGTCGATCTGGCGCTCAACGATGTGCGTCCCGAGGGAGAAAAGGTCGCGGCGGAAACCGTTTACGGCATCCCGACCACGATGAACTTCAACCTGATGTATTACCGCATGGATATTCTGAAGGAACTCAACATGGAGATTCCGGAAACCTGGTCCGATCTTCGCGCGATGCTTCCGGTGCTGCAGATGCGGTATATGGATATCGGTCTGCCGGTATATTCCACCATGTATATGCTGTTCCTCTATCAGTCCGATGACAACAGCACCTATTGGAAGGATAACGGTCTTGCCTTTAACATCGACGATTCTTTGAATCTGTCCTGCTTCCAGGATGCCGTTGAAATGTTTACGCAGTATGCCTTCCCGGTGACCTATGAATTTGTCAACCGTTTCCGTACCGGTGAGATGCCGGTCGGCTTTGCGGACTATACGCAGTATACCTACCTCAGCGTGTTCGCAACGGAAATCAGAGGTCTTTGGGACTTCTCCGAGGTGCCCGGTCTCTACCGCGAAGACGGCACCTATTCCAATGTTGACACCTGCTCCTTCAAGGGAATTTCCATCCTCAGAGGCGCTGAGTATCACAAGGATGATGTCTGGACCTACATTAAATGGCTGACCGACGAACCGACGCAGACCGCATACGGCAATGAGCTCGAAGCGATTATCGGTACGGGTAACCGTTATGAGACGGCGAATAAATATTCGCTGCGCAACCAATCCTGGACGACTTCCGAGGCAAATGTCATCTTCAGCCAGATGGAAAAACTGCGCGTGACGCCGCAGTGTCCCGGCAGCTATATCGTCACAAGATATATGGACTTTGCATTCAACAACGCCTATAACAACGGGGAAGACCCCACCGAGCTGATGCTCTCCTATCTGCCGGCAATCAATAAAGAGCTGTCGCGCAAGAGAAAAGAGTACGGCATGGCATATCTTGAAACCAATGAAACCCTGGAGCAGTGCGAAGCGCGTCTACGCGCCGAGCTGCTTGACAGCCAGGGAAAATGAGTGGCCGTGTGATCCCCGACCGCTTGCGGTCGGGGGAGCGCTTGTCCCATTGAATCAATCATAAAAAGGAGTGAGTCTGCATGTCACAAAGCACGGCCGCAAAGGACGGAGCTGTGGTGCGCCCGGTGTCCCGCAAGGATATGTCCCTTATGAAGTGGACCCTGAAAGAGATCCGGCGCAATTACCTCGCCTATCTGCTTTTGGCACCGTTCTATATTCTGTTTTGCATTTTCACCATCGTTCCCGTGGTTTCCTCACTGGTGATCAGCTTTACCGACTTTAATATGCTGGAAACCCCGAATTTCGTCTTCATGGATAACTATATTCGCCTGTTCCTTGACGACGACCTGTTCCTGACAGCATGTCAGAACTCGTTTATTTTCGCACTTGTTACCGGCCCGCTGAACTATATGCTTTCGCTGTTCATGGCTTGGTTTATCAATGAGCTTGAGCCGAAGATCCGTGCGATCGTCACCCTGATTTTCTATGCGCCGTCCATTTCCGGCGGCGGTCTGATGATCTTCCAGCTGCTCTTCAGCAGTGACTCTTACGGCTATATCAATGCAATTTTGCTCAAGCTCGGAATCATCGATACGCCGATTCTGTTCTTTACGGATACGGCATGGATCAAACCGATCTGTATTATTGCCGCGGTTTGGAGCTCGCTCGGCACCGCATTCCTTTCCTTTATTGCAGGTTTGCAGGGGATTGATAAGTCGCTTTACGAAGCGGCGGCAGTGGACGGCATTAAAAACCGCTGGCAGGAGCTGTGGTATATCACGCTTCCCGTTATGCGCCCGCAGTTGATGTTCGGCGCGGTGCTTTCCATCACCGGCGCGTTCAACTTCAGCGGTATCACCGGCGCATACGCAACGGATTATGAGTCCTATACGCTGGTGAATCACTTGCAGGAATACAGTACAACGCGCTATGAGATCGGATATGCCTCCGCAATCTCAACATTTATGTTCCTGTTGATGGTGGGTTCCAACCTGCTTGTCAAGAAAATGCTTTCGAAGGTGGGGTCGTAAGATGAAGAAACTACGCGTCAGAAACCATCAAGTCGTCCTCAACCGTTCTGTCGGAGGCGATACCGGGATCACGATCATCCTTGTGCTGTTCGGGGCATTCATGTTCATCCCGATGTACTATACCGTCATTCAGTCATTTAAGCCGTATGACGAGCTGTTCCTCTTCCCGCCGCGGTTTTATATCAAAAACCCGACGCTGAAGAACTATACGGACCTGTTCCGTTTGATGAGCACCTCCTGGGTGCCGTTTTCCCGTTATATTTTCAACACGGTGCTTATCTCTGTGGTCGGCACGCTCGGCAACCTGGTGCTCTCCTCTTTGGCTGCATATGTGCTCTCCAAGATGAAATTCCCCGGGCGGGAGTTCTTCTTCCAGACCATTGTGCTTTCCCTGATGTTTTCTTCCACCGTTACGGCAATTGCCAACTTCATTGTTATGGCAAAGCTGCACTGGATCGATACCTATTGGGCTGTCATTGTGCCGACCTTCGCCTCAACCCTCGGGCTATACCTGATGAAGCAGTTTATGGAGTCCTCCGTTTCGGATGCGGTGCTGGAGAGCGCACGAATAGACGGCGCCTCCGAGTTCCGAACATTCCTGCAGATTGCAATGCCCATGGTTAAGCCCGCATGGCTGACGCTGATCGTGTTCTCCTTCCAGGATCTGTGGAAATCCGGTCAGTCTATTTACATTCATTCCGAGCAGCTGAAAACATTCAACTATGCCATCAGCCAGGTGCTCAACGGAGGCATTCTCCGTTCCGGCGCAAGTGCCGCATCCACGGTTATTATGATGATCGTCCCGATTATCGTTTTCGTTGTTTCTCAGAGTAATATCATGGAAACGATGGGCTCTTCGGGTATGAAGGACTAAGGAGGGAAGAACATGAAAAAAATCATTCGTTTTCTCTCCCTGCTCGGTGCTTTGATCATGCTGCTCGGTACGGTTTCCGCATTTGCGATGACGCCGTACACAACGTATACCTATTCCATGGACGGCTTCATTGCCTATTCACCGGATGCGTATACGCCGGACAGAGTGCTTGACTATCAGGCGATGCAGCTTGACAGCGTTCTCAACGACCCGCGCGACATGTTTGTCGATCAGGACACAAATTATGTCTACCTGGCGGATACGAAAAACAACCGTATTGTTGTTTTGAACCAATATCTGCAGTTCGTCCGCTCCATCAGCAACTTTGTTAACGATCAGGGCGTGCCGGACTCTCTTCTGCAGCCGCAAGGCGTTTATGTCCGCGAGGGCAAAATTTATGTTGCCGATACGCAGAACAACAGAATCGTCATCCTGGATGAGACGGGGAACTTCCTCTCTTTGCTGGAAACGCCGGAATCCGATGTTTTCCCTGAGGGATCCGTTTATACGCCGGTCTCCATCGCGGTGGATGATGTCGGGCGCGTCTATGTGGTTTCCTCTACAACGTATCAGGGCATCATCGTGATGAACCCTGCCGAAAAGAGCAATGATCCCTCCAAGGTCTTCGTCGGCTTTATCGGCGCAACGGAGGTTAACCTCACCGTTTGGGATCTCATGTGGAGACGTTTCCAAACCAAGGAGCAGCGCGCTTCCGGAACGCAGTATGTCTCTACCGAGTATAACAATATCGCGATTGACTCCGGTAACTTTGTCTATGCAACGACAAGCTCTATCGACAGCGCTAAGCAGCAGGAATCCACGCTGAACAACACAAAGAAAAATGCGCCGGTGCGTAAATACAACGCAAACGGCATCGACGTTCTCAAGCGTACGGGCTTTTTCGGCCCGGGTGGTGAGGTTCAGGTTGCTTCCACGCTTTCGGTAACAACGGAGAATACAACCGCAGGGGCGCCCACGGGCGCATCGGAAATCGTAGATGTTGCGCTCGGTCAAAACGGCGTGTGGAGTATTTTGGATGCAAAGCGCTCCAAAATCTTCACCTACGACAGCTATGGTGAGCTGCTCTATGTTTTTGGCGACAAGGGGCAGCAGCTCGGCAATGTCGACGCAGGCTCTGCGCTTGATTATCAGGGCAGCAATATTCTGGTGCTTGACCGCACCAATGCCACCATCACCGTTTACCGCCGCACGGAATACGGTGATTTGCTGGCAACCGCAATCGAAAACAGGGAAACCAGACAGTATGAAAAGACGGTTTCCGACTGGGAAAGCATCAAGCAGAGAAACAGCAACTTTGATGCTGCATATATCGGTATCGGTAATGGCTACCGTAACCAGTCCGAATATAAGGAAGCGATGCGCTATTACAAGTACGCATACGATGTGACCAACTATTCCGCAGCCTTTAAAAACCTGCGCCAGGATTGGATTACGCGCTTCCCCTGGGTGGTGCCGATTGTAATCGTTGCGATTGTCCTTGCTTATTATTTCTTCTTCCGCTATGTCGGCAAGGTGAATGTGAAAGGACATACCAAAACGACCAAGCGCACCTTCTGGGAGGAAATTCTCTACGGTTTCCACCTTATTTTCCACCCGTTTGACGGATTTTGGGACCTCAAACACGAAAAACGCGGCAGCATTCGCGGCGCGGTATTCTATATCTTCATCACGATTATTGCCTTTACCTATAAGAGTGTCGGCAGTTCCTACATGATGAACCCCTCCGGAAATTACATGAGTATTTTCTCCGTGATCGTTTCCGTTGCGGCTCCGCTGCTTTTGTGGTGTGTTTCCAACTGGTGTCTGACGACGCTCTTCGACGGCGAAGGAAGCTTCAAGGACATCTTTATTGCAACCAGCTATGCACTGGTGCCTCTGGCGCTGATTCTCATCCCCACCACCATTGCATCCTATATTGTCATCGAAAGTGAAATTCAGGTAATCAATTTCCTGTGCGGTATTGCTTACGCATGGACCGGCTTCCTTGTATTCTTCGGCTCCATGGTAACGCATGACTATTCGTTCGGAAAGAACGTCCTGATTTGTATCTTCACTTTGGTCGGCGTTGTGTTTATCGTATTCCTGGCGCTTTTGTTCGTCAGCTTGATCAACCAGATCATCAGCTTCGTTCTGAATATTGTTCTGGAATTGACGTATCGCGTCTGAGAAGGGAGGTAATGAAAAATGAAGACAAACCGTTTGATTGCGATGCTTCTTGCTTTCATTATGCTTCTTGGTGCGTTGACTTGCCTTAGTGCCGCTGCTGCGAATGAGGAGGATACCAAGGATTCCTCCGCCGAGCAAGCGAGCGACAGCAGCGATTCTGCGGACGGGCAGGATCCTTCCGCAGACGACGAAGACACAGAGCAGGGCGGCGGAGAAGACGTCTCTCTTTCCTGGCTGAACAACGACGGCACCATCAACTATCAGGGCTATGTGTATTATACGCAGGAAGAAAAGCTTGCGGATATGCAGAAGGTTCTGACCGATGAAAACGGCAGATATTCTCTTTATATTGAGCCGACCTCCGGCGAAATTGCCTACTACGACAATAAAACCGGAAAAGCACTGTTCTCCAACCCCTATTTTCTCAATGATACCGAGCAGCGCGGCATGCCGACTACGGTGCCGAAAGATCAGGTTTTGTCCCAGCTCAGCCTGGAATTCACGCAGAACGGGGCGAAAACGGTCTATAACAGCTATAACTGGTGTATCGCCCGCAATCAGATGACGATCAAAAAGATCGCCAACGGTATCCGTGTGGAATATGCGATCGGCCGTATTGAGGCGCGCCGTTTGATGCCGTATCTGATTGAAAAGAGCAGCTATGAAGAAAATATCATAGCGCAGCTCAAGGCAAACTGCCCTCCCTCGGGAACGAACAGCTATAACTTTTTAAGCAAGAAGTTCAACGGTGCATATACGCTGAAGGACCCCTCCGACCCCTCTTTGTCCGAGCGTTCCTTAAAGCAGATGTATGCCGACTTCAAGATCACGCAGAAGATGGCGGTCTATGTGTTCAACCCGACCGCTACCGAATCGGAAAAGGACCGTATCGAAAATGCAATTCGCGCATATTGCCCGAATTACACCTTTGAAAAGCTCGAAGCGGACCACGACCTCACGGAATATACCGGCACGGAAAAGGCGCCGCCGCTGTTCCGTATCTCCCTTGAGTATTATCTGGAAGACGGCTCCCTCAAGGTGCGCATGCCCGCAAAGGATATGCGGTATGTCGAGGCGGACTACGCGTTGACCTATCTGCGCGTGCTGCCGTATTTCGGTGCAGGCGCAAGCAGGGATAAGGGTGCAATGTTCATTCCGGACGGCTCCGGTGCATTGATCGACTATTCCGATTTTGTGAGCCAGCCGCAGAGCGTTATCACGCAAAGAGTATACGGTCAGGATTTTTCCTACTATACGCTGGAAAGCGAGCACCAGGAGGTCGCGCGCCTGCCCGTATACGGCAACTATGATAAAAACGAGCAAACCGGCTTCCTCGCCGTGATTGAATCCGGCGGAGAGCTCGCAAAGATCTCCTCTATGACCGGCGGTAAAACCGACGGCGTGAACACCGTGTATACGGCTCTGTATCCCCGCGCAAACGACTCCTATGATATTTCCGAATCCATCAGCGCTGCTTCCAGCGCCATGGTCACCGTCACCTCCAACAAGAAGTATACGGGCGATTATGTGCTGCGCTATTTCCTGCTGAATGATGAAGAAAATGCAAAGGCAGCCGGGCTGAAAGAAGACGAATACTATACCAATGACTTTAACGGTATGGTTTCCGTATATCGCAATTATCTTTGGAATCAGGGGCTGCTCAGCCGCATGAACGCGGATGAGGTTAAGGATGATTTGCCGCTGTATATTGAATCCTTCGGAACGGTTGAAACCGAAACCACTGTGATGACCTTCCCGGTCACCGTTCACACGCCTCTTACCACCTTTGACGATCTGCGTACCATGTATCAAACCCTTTCCGATCGCGGCATTTCCAATGTGAACTTCCGCCTGAGCGGTTTCTTCAACGGCGGTATGAATGCAACGATTCCGTATAAGGTAAAAACGGAGAGCGCAGTCGGCGGCAACAAGGGCTTCCGCGAGTTTATGAGTTATGCGGAGGAAAACGATATCGGTGTGTTCCCGGATTTCGACTTTGTGTTTGTGTCCGGCTCCGCCGCAACGATTGCATCGGGGCTGAACAAACGCGACGATCTTGCCAAGGCAGCCGACGACCGCTATGCCTCCAAGAGAGAGTACAGCCCGCTGTATCAGACTTATCAAAAGGTGGATTATCTGCTGCTTTCTCCCTGCGTCTATGAAAAATTCTATGAGAAGTTCTCTAAGAATTACGCAAAGCTGAATCCCAATGCCATTTCCGTTGCAACGCTCGGCAGTTATCTCAACTCCGACTTTGACAAGGAAGATACGGATTTGCGCGATGCAACAATGCAGTATACAAAAGAGCTGCTCTCCCAATTTAAAAACGATTATTCCCGCGTTATGACCGACAGCGGGAACGCCTATGCGCTGCCGTATGTCACGGACATTTTGAATGTCCCGCTTGACAGCTCAAACTTCAACGATGCAAGCTACACCGTTCCGTTCCTCGGCATGGTGCTGCACGGCAGCGTGAATTTTGCGGGCACGGCGCTCAACACCGTCGGTGATATTGATTATTCGCTGCTGCGCGCGATTGAAAGCGGTGCAAGCGCATATTTCGCATTGTCCTATCGCAATGTGGAAGAAATGAAGAAGAGCGAGGAACTTTCCAAGTATTACTCCGTTTCTTTTGACATTTGGACAGACGATGTCGTGGATGCATACAATACGCTCAACGATGCAATCGGGGATTTGCAGGATAAGCTGATTCTGTCCCACACGTTTCTCTCCGGCATGCGCCATTACACCGAGAAAGAGAATGCGGCGCTGGAAGAAGAGCGCCAGCGGATCATGGAGCAGTTTGAAGGCATTTACCAGATTTCCGAGCTGCAAAAGCTTGAGGCACGCCGCGTTGTCGATAACGGCAGAATCGTCAAGGTTGTATATGAGGGCAATGTCACCTTCTATCTCAACTTCAACAGCTTCGCCGTTGAGGTGACGGATAACGGTCAGACCTACACTCTGGAGTCTTTGGGATTCGTCCGTGCAAACTGAGGGGAGGAGGAAACAGAATATGACAAACCAAAAGACAAAAGCGGGTCTTACGGCTGTTTATAAGCCGAAGCGCCGCAAAAAAGCTTCCTCCTTGGATCGCAAGAAGGCAAGAGCAGGGTGGATTTTCGTTCTCCCGTTTCTCATCGGCTTTGTTTTGATTTATCTTCCCATCATCTATAACTCCGTTTTGTACAGCTTCACGCAGATCCGCCCTATGGCGGGCGGCGGGTTCCAGCTGTCCTGGGTCGGATGGGAAAACTATTACAATGCTATCAACGATACCAACTACCTACAAACTCTTACAGACGGGCTGAAGCAGATGGTGCTTGATATTCCCGCAATCGTTATCTTTTCGCTGTTCATGGCGATTCTTCTGAATCAGAAGATGATCGGGCGCGCTGCGTTCCGCGCCATCTTCTTCGTGCCGGTTATTTTGTCCACCGGTATTCTGACGACAATCGATATGAACAATGCAATGCTGGACAACATGTCCTCCGGTGCGATCGACATGGGCGACGGCTCAAACAGCCTTGTGAGCGCGATGGATATGCAGAATCTTCTCTCCAATGTCTCGCTTGGGGAAGGCGCCATCAAGTGGGTCACGGATCTTGTCAATAATATTTATGATATTGTCAACCGGTCCGGTGTTCAGATGCTGATTTTCCTGGCGGCGCTGCAATCCATCTCTCCTGCAATTTATGAGTCCTGCCAGATCGACGGTGCCACCTCATGGGAAACCTTCTGGAAAATCACGCTTCCCATGATTTCCCCGATGATTCTCGTCAACACGATCTATACGGTCATCGATTCGTTCACCGCGTCCGATAACAGTGTCATGGTGTATATCGATCAGATCTATGAAACCGCCGGGGGCGACGTGCTTTCCTCGGCAATGGCGTGGATCTACTTCCTGATCGTGTTTGTGGTGATTGCCCTGGTGGCGGCAATCTGCAGCTTCTTTGTCTTCTATCAAAGACGCGATTCTTAAGAAAGGAGGAATCTTCCATGCAAGCACAACCTTCCGTGAAAAAACGCAATCAAAAAAGGATTCGGGTTGATTTTGAAAGAACCTCCTTCCTTGAAAGAATGAAGATCAAGTTCCTCTCGGGCAGCTTCTTCACAAAGATCATCTGGTCTTTCTTCCGTCTGGTCCTGCTGCTCGGCATTTCGTATGTTATTCTGTTCCCGTTCTTCTCCAAGATCTCGGCCTCTTTCATGAGCTCCGCGGACATGAATGATGTAACGGTGCGCCTGATTCCGAAATATCCGACGCTGGACACTTACAAAACCATCATTTCCAACAGCGGCTATTTCACCGCACTGTTCAATACTTTTGTGCTCAGCGCACTGTGCGGTGTTGTTCAGACACTGGTGTGCTCCTTTGTCGGATACGGATTTGCCAAGTTCAAATTCCGCGGCAGCAAGATTCTGTTCCTGCTTGTCATTTTAACGCTGGTCATTCCGCACCAGACGCTGCAGCTCTCCATGTATATGCAGTTCCGTTATTTTGACCCATTGGGGCTGATCGGATTGCTCGGCGGCGGCGTATTCAAGGATATTTCAATCCTGCCGGTCACGAGCATCAACCTGACAAATACCTACTGGCCGCTGGCGTTGCTGTCGTTGACAGGGCTCGCCTTCAAGAACGGGCTTTATATCTTCATGATGCGCCAGTTCTATCGCGGCGTTCCCGATGAGCTTGAAGAATCCGCCTATATCGACGGTGCAGGCTCTCTCTACACCTTCTTCAAGATTATCATTCCGCTGTCCATCCCGATGATGGTGACCATTTTCCTGTTCTCCTTCTCCTGGCAGTGGACGGATCAGTTCTACACGAGCCTGTTCTTTACGGATGCAGGTCCGAAGCTGATGCCGAGCCTGCTTACCACATCCTCTGCCGGTCTTGCAAAAGACATGAGCGCCGCTGCCTATAACAGCACCGCCGGTCTTTTGATCATTGCTCCGCTGATCATTCTGTACCTCTTCGGGCAGAAATTCCTTGTGCAGGGCATTGAGCGGTCTGGTATCGTCGGCTGATTTTCAGTCTTTTTCGAGCACCCTCCCCGTTTTTCGGGGAGGGCGCTTTTTTTCGTTCCGTGCGGCACGCTGCGGAAAGTTCATATTATGTTCACAAAGAAACGGCGATAATATGCTATACTGATACTATGATTTTAGCAGGAAAGGGGAGCTTTTGTGAATCAGCCGCTATCTCCGTTTGAAAAAAGACAGCTGCAAAAGCAGCGCATTGCTGCACGCCGCCGTGTGCGGATGCGGCGCAGAATTTTCAGCGCCGCCGTGCTGCTTTTGGTTTTGATGGTCGTGGTAACCGCCGCTGTTTTCGTGGTGCGCTCCATTGATTGGGACGGTCTCCTCGGAAAACAAAAGGCAGCGCCCGGGCCGACAAGTGATGGCAATGTGCTCTACGGGCCGGAGCTTTCCTATTTTGATCCTCTGGAGGCAACCACCGATTATGTCACGGTTTCCCGCGATGCAATTTTTCAGGGGGAACTGATTTTGGTTAATCCGGATACACCGTTTCACTTTGAACTTTGGGAAGAACCTGTCAGCGTGTTCGATTATAAATCTTCTTCCTATTCCGTGCGTAGCAAGAACATCAAGCTTTCCCGCGCAACCATTGATGCGCTGAACGATTTTCTGGATGCCTTTTCACAGGCGACCGGTATCGGCGATCTGATGGTGAACAGCGCCTACCGCTCCAAGGAAGAGCAGCAGGAGGTTTGGGATGATTATATGCGTGATTACGGGGAAGAGTATACGAAAAAATATGTCAGCGTTCCCGGATACAGCGAGCATCACAGCGGGCTTGCCCTTGATCTTGCAATCTATAATTCCCGCGGCATCACCGCAGTGCGCGATGAAGGAAATTATGCATGGCTGTATGATCATATGGCGGAATACGGTTTTATTTTGCGTTATCCGAAGGGAAAAGAGACCGAAACCGGCATCAGTTTTGAGTCCTGGCATTTTCGCTATGTCACCGTGCCCCATGCAATCTTCATGCAGAGTCAGAACTATACCATGGAATACTATTTAGAGAATATTCGCATATACACCTATGAAGGCGTGCATGCGAAGGTCGCCTCGCCCGACGGCACGCAATACGGGATTTATTTCTATCAGGCGGACGACGCAGCGGAGCAGCAGGTGCCCGTCCCGAAGAACACGGAATATACCATCCTCGGCAATAACAGCGACGGATTTCTGATCTCTTATCGGATTCCCTCCGAAGCGGAGTAATAATTTATGAACACTCTCAATTCAGAAAAGCTTACGGCGACCGTTCTCACGCTCGGCTGCAAGGTCAGCCAATATGAAAGCCGTGCCATTGAGCAGGGGCTGCTGGAAAGCGGCTTCACGGTCGTACACGATGCGCGGCATGCGGATTGCATTGTCGTCAATACTTGCACCGTCACGGCGGAAAGCGACCGCAAATGCCGCCAGCTTTTGCATCGGCTGCGCCGCGAAAACCCGAGCTCGTTTTTGGCGGCAACGGGCTGCTATACTCAAGTCGCCACAAACGAAGTGCAGGCGCTTGGAATTTGCGATTATCTGTGCGGTTCCCGCAATAAGCTTTCCGTTGTACAGGCGGCGGAGCTGTTTTTCAGGAGAGAAAAAAACACGCCGCAGGTTGCGGTCTGCGCGCCCGATGCTCTGCCGTTTGAGCCGATGTGCGTAAACGGCTCGGAACGCACCCGCGCCTATGTCAAAATAGAGGACGGCTGCGAAAACCACTGCAGCTATTGCGCCATACCTCTGGCGCGCGGCGGCGTTGTCTCAAAGCCGAAGGAGCAGGTGCTGGCTGAGGTGCGCGGTTTGGCGGCGCGCGGGTACCGCGAGGTGGTTCTTACCGGAATTGAAGCAGGTTCCTGGGGGAAAGATCTCGGCGCAGAGCGCCTGGTCGATCTGTGCGAAGCCGTGAACGAGATTCCGGGCATCGCGCGGATTCGCCTCGGCTCGCTCGACCCTTCGTATATGCGTTCTGCCGTGATTGAACGCATGGCAAAGCTTTCGCATTTGGCGCCTCATTTCCATCTTTCCGTGCAGAGCGGCTGCGATACGGTGTTGCATCGCATGCGCAGGCGGTACCGTGCGGAGGATGTGCTCCGCACGCTTGCCCTGATGCGTGAGAAAATTCCGAATGTGCAGTTCACAACGGATCTGCTGGTCGGCTTCCCGGGAGAAACGGAAGAGGAATTTGCAAAAACACTCAAATTTATCGATTCCGCCGGTTTTCTCTATATCCATATTTTTCCCTATTCCCGCCGCCGCGGCACGGAGGCTGATTGCCTGCCGGGGCAGCTGACAAAGCTGCAAAAGGCAAGGCGCGTCCACATTGCGTCGCAGCATATGCAAGCCGCACGCATGGCACTGCTTTGTGACCGGCTCGGCAAAACCGACACGGTTTTGTTTGAAACCTTTGAAAACGGATTTGCGCAGGGACACACCGCCTCTTTTTTGGAGGTCAGAGTCAAAAGCGACACAGATCTACATAATACATTTGCCGAGGTTTTGCTGCGCGAGGTTTTGTCGGACGGTGCTTTACTTGCCGAGCTGTGTGGGACGGAGCGCATGAAAGGGAGCAATGTATGAAGCGAACGAGACAAACAGTGTTTACCGTACTCCGGATTTGTGTCATAGTGCTGTGCGCGTGCGTATTTTGCTACAGCGCATTTCAGCTCGGCAAATACGGGCTGATGACCCTGAAAGAAAAAAAAACGGAGCAGGATCTTTTGCAGTATCGCCCGCCTATTGAAGATGTTTCGTCCACAGCCGAGAGAGACGGCACGCAGGCTTTGCCCGGCGAGCCTCCCTCTGCCGATTCGGAGGAAAAGCAAGAGAGCCCCAAATACACAGGGCTTGCTGCATTGCAGCAGCAAAACCCGGAGATTATCGGATGGATCAGCATTCCGGACAGCCGCGTGGAGTATCCCGTTTTGCAGACAGGGGATAATGCGTTTTATCTTACGCATAATCTCTATCGGCAGCCGCTTGCTTCCGGTTCGGTATTTATGGATTATCGCTGCAATTTCGAAACCGATTTTCAAACGATTCTTTACGGGCATCATATGAAAAACGGCACGATGTTTGCAGATATCCGCGCCTGCCGCAATGAAGCGTTTTTCCGCTCTCATTTAACCGGCTACTATACGACGCCGCAGCGGCAATATCGCCTGGAATTTTTTGCGTTTTTGGTGGTGGATGCCTCCGCGCCGATTTTCACCGTTTCCTTTGAGGATGCTGCGGCACGTGAAGCATTGCTGCGCTATATCGATGAAACTGCGATGTATCGCACGGAGCTGGCAGTAACTGCGGATGCGCATCTGTTTTCGCTTTCCACCTGCACCTATGAATTTGACGATGCGCGTGCGGTGCTGGTCGGGGTGGTTGCCCCGTAAGATTTGTTCCCTTTTTCTCATTTTTGCATATAGTAAGAATGAGCATAAAAAAAGGGGGGGGAACGGTATTTTGAAAAAGGCGATTCAAAACGGGGCATTTTTACTTTGGTTGCGCGCAGCGGGAGTTCGTGCCGCGCGAACGGCGGCGCAATCCGCACTTGCGGCAATCGGTGCCGCTGCCGTATTTTCCGCCGTTGATTGGCGCATGGTGCTCAGCACAGCGGCGCTTTCCGCGGTATTATCCGTGCTGACCTCTGTGGCGGGCATTCCGGAGGTCGACCGCGCGCTTCCTGCCGAATCGACATCTCCCAGGCATACCGAAAACTGATTTTTTGAATGATTACCTCCGTTTGCGGGGAAGGACACTTTATGATACTTGAAACATTTCATCCGCTCCATCTTTCTCTTTTAGCCGTAACGGTTCTGCTGCCGTTTGCCCTGCATTTTCTGTTTCGGAAAAAGAGCGAGGTATGGAAAACAAATTTTCTGATTGTGCTGTGCGCGGTCAATCTTCTGATTTTTTTCGTATACAAGGCGTTTTTGTCCGTGGATGCCGAATTTCTTCGCATCGACGGGGTGGAGCGCTTCAACTGGCTCAATGAGCTGCCCATTCAGCTGTGCAATATCAATTTGTTTTTGATTCCGATCGGGCTTTTGACCAAAAAGCGCTTTTTGCTCGGCTTTTCTTTCATCATTGCGCCGCTCGGCGCAATGATGGCGCTGCTTTTCCCGGAGCCCGCATTTCACGGCTTTTCGTTGCTTGTGCCGCGTATTCTCGGGTTTTATCTCACGCATGCGCTTATCTTTGTCTGCGGCATGTGCCTGGCAACGCTGGGCTTTTATCGGCCGGCGGTGCGGGATTTTCCGGGAATTGTCGCTTCCTTTTTTGTGATTTCCGTCGGGGCGCATCTTGTGAACCTGCTTTTACGTGCAACGGCATTGTGCGATCGCGCCAATTATTTCTTTACCTATGGCGCGGATATCAGCATTCTGAATCTTTTTTGGCGGTGGATTCCGTACCCGTTTTTCTACGAATTGCCGTCTCTTGTGATCCTGCTTTTCTATATGGCGCTTGTGTACGCCGTATTTTGGCTGCTGGACAAGCTCAAAGCACACAGATCCGCTGTCGACAGCACTCATGTATCCGAAAATATCGGTTTAAACGAAGGGAGGACCGGCTGTGCGGAAAATGAAGAATAAGGGCAAGGCGATTGCTCTGTTGAGCTTTTGTGCGCTGCTGTGTTTGCCGTTTCTCGTTGGGTGCAAAGACAAAGCGCCGAGTTTTGCGCCCGGTGAGGTTGTACATGCGCAGATTACGCTCGGGGATGAGCGAACCATTTCTCTTGAGCTCTATCCGGATATTGCGCCGAAAACAGTCTCCAATTTTGTGAAGCTCTGCAATGAGCAGTTTTATGACGGGCTTCTTATTTATCGTGTGGTTCCTAATTTCCTGATTCAAACGGGCGACCCGACCGGAAAAGGGTACTACGGCTCCGAGCAGACTATTGAGGGAGAATTCTCCGCAAACGGTTATAGCGGCAACACCCTGCATCATGAGCGCGGCACCGTCTCTATGGCGCGCAAGCCCAATGGCTACAATACGGCGTCCTCTCAGTTTTTTATTTGTCTTGAGCAATGCAAAAAGCTGGACGGAGAATATGCGGCTTTCGGCAAGGTGACAGACGGATTTGACGTGCTGGATGCCATCGCTGCGGTGCAGACCGACGATGCGGACCGTCCCGTGGAGGATATTGCGATTCGTTCCATTCGGATCGTAAAATAAAAGGAGGAAGCTATGAAAACAAAACGATTGCTTTGCGGCTTGCTTGCGCTGCTTCTTTGCGGCGCGCTGCTTGCCGGATGCAAACAGACAGCGCAAAATGACACGGAAAATACAAAAACAAATGATAAAGGAGAAAATGTAATTATGATTGAAATCGAAATGCAAAACGGCGGCGTGATGAAAGCGGAGCTTTATCCCGATATTGCGCCCAAAACCGTGGCAAACTTTGTAAAGCTTGCAAAGGAAGGCTTTTATGACGGGCTGATCTTCCATCGTGTGATTCCCGGCTTTATGATTCAGGGGGGCGACCCGCAGGGCACCGGATACGGCGGATCAAAGGAGACGGTCGAGGGCGAATTTACGGCAAACGGCGTCAATAATACGCTTTCGCACAAAAGAGGCGTTCTCTCCATGGCGCGCAGCCAAAACTATAATTCCGCATCTTCGCAGTTTTTCATCTGCGTTGCAGACGATGATTTTCTGGACGGGCAGTATGCCGCATTCGGTATGGTAACCGGGGGAATGGATGTCGCGGATGCGATTGCCGCCGTGAAGCGCGACGGTAATGATAAACCGTATGAGGACCAGGTCATCAAGACCATTCGTGTGGTTGATTGAACAGCAAAAAATCGGCGCACTGTATAGCTGCCGGCGTGCGATGCCCGAAAACAGGCTATGGGCGGGAAGAGAAATCTTCCCGCTTTTTTTGTTTTTCTCTTGACAAAGCCTATACTTCGTGATATGATGTATTACATGATGGGAGGTATTGTATGGATGTCCAATTAAAACGGGGACTGCTGGATGTCTGCGTGTTGGCTGCGATTAAAGACGAAGATTCCTACGGATATAAGATTATCAAGGATCTTAAGCCCTGTCTTTTGCTTTCGGAATCGACTCTGTATACTATTCTCAAGCGCCTGGAGGGCGCAGGCATGTTGACCGTGCGCACCGCGGAATATGACGGCAGGCTGCGAAAATATTATCATATTACACAGGCGGGGCTTGCACGGCTCGATGCTTTCCGCAAGGAGTGGGAAGAGATGGTTTCTGTTTATCGCTTTGTGACAAAGGAGGAGAATCGGCATGAATAAAGAGGAATTTCTTGCGCAGCTGCGCGGTGGCTTGGGCGCGCTGCCGCTTACGGATACGGAAGAGCGCATCGCTTTTTATGACGAAATGATCAACGACCGCATGGAAGAGGGGCTTTCCGAGGAGGAAGCCGTGATCGCGGTCGGCACGGTGGATGAAATTGTGAAGGGGGCGCTGTCGGACACCTCGCTTTCAAAGCTTGTTCGCGAAAAGGTGAAGCCGCGCAGAGCGCTGCGGCCATGGGAGATTGTCCTGCTTGCCGCTGGTTCTCCGCTCTGGCTCGCCCTGCTCATTGCCGCTGCGGCTATTGTGTTTTCGATTTATATCGCTCTGTGGGCAGTGATTGTCACCTTGTGGGCACTTGTGCTGTCCTTTGCCGCAGCGCTTCTTTGCGGGCTTGTGCTCGGCATTGTATTCTTTTTGCGCGGCAGCGCGCCCGCAGCGCTCGGGATGTTTGGCTGCGGCATGCTTTGCGGCGGTTTTTCGATTTTTCTTTTCTTCGGCGGCATGGCTACAACAAAGGGAATTTTGCATCTGACCGCAAAAACGATCCTTCGGATAAAAACAAGGCTTGTCAAAAGGGAGGCGGCACAATGAAAAAGGCAACAAAAATTTGGCTGACCGTCGCTGCGGCGTTTGTCGTGCTCGGCTGTGTTTTGGTCGGCTGCGCGTTTGCGGCGGGTGGATTTCGTTTTGATGCATTTGCAACGGAAAGATATGAAACGCATACCTATACGGTGGAAGAGCCGTTTTCAAACCTTTCCGTGGAGCTGACAACGGCAGAGATCGAATTTTCTCCCACCGATGAAATGTGCCGCGTCGTCTGCAAGGAAACAAGCTCGGTGCGCTATTCCGTTGCGGTAGAGAACGATACCTTGCGCATCACCGAGAGCAATACGCGCAGCTGGTATGCATATGCCGGGATATGGTTTGAATCGCCGAAAATCACTGTTTTTCTGCCGGAAAAAGAATATTGGTCACTGCAGCTGAACACAAAAACAGGGGATATTGCGATTCCCGCCGACTTTACATTTGAATCGATACAAATCGACGGCACCACCGCATCGGTCCGCTGCGCCGCGACGACGTTTTCGGAGATTGCGGTTCGTCTGACCACGGGAAATTGCAGCCTTGAAAATTCCGGAGCAAAGCAAATCAACCTGACAACAACCACCGGAAATCTTACGATACAGAGCCTCAGCTGCGAAAACCGGATATTTGTGAAAACGAGCACCGGAAATATCAATTTGACCTCTGTGCGCGGCGAGGCGCTTTCCGCGGAAAGCAGCACCGGTATCATTGCTCTTGAGAATGTGCTTATTGATGGTGAGATGGTTATTCGAAACCGCACGGGTGATGTCCGGCTGCAGCAAAGCGATGCCGCGGAGATTGCAATCGAAACCACCACAGGAAGTGTCCGCGGAAGCCTTTGCAGCGAAAAGCTTTTTTCGGCACAAAGCAAAACCGGGGCGGTCAGCGTGCCAAGGAGCACCGCGGGCGGCAAATGCGAAATCATAACGAAAACGGGCGATATCAAAATCACATTGCAATAAATTATGCCAAACGGCGAAAAAATGAATGATTTTTTATCAAAGCGGTTGCGTTTTTCGGAAAGATATGGTACAATAAATCAAACGATTTTATCATAGTTCATGTTCGTATTCCAAAATTGAAAGGAGACACCCATGAATCTGCAAAAAAAACGCCTGCTTTGTTGCCTGTTTACCCTGGCGCTGCTGCTCTCGGCATTTGTTTTGCCGGGAAGAGCCGAAGAGAACCGCGTCGCGCTTTCCTTTGATGTTATTGTGAATATGGCGCAAGGCGGAGAAAAAGAGCCTGATTTCCCGCTCACGGTTGAAGCGTTTGATTTTTCAAGCTCCGCTGAGGACGATGTGCGGATTGAGAGCGATACCGTGTATATCCGCGGGGCGGGGGAGTATCGCATTTCCATGCAGTTCAGTGTAAAAAAAGAATATCTTCGCGCATTCGGTGAGGGCTTTTCGCTTCGGATGCAGGCGGCGAATATTCCGGGACTTACCCTGAGCGAGACGGTGTGGCGTGTTCTGCCGATGCTCACGGAGACCGATACCGGAGTGCACGAATATTGGCAATTTACCGCACAGACCGCGCAGGGCGCAATTGAAGCGAACACCCCGTATTTTGACAATTCCTATACAGCGCAGTACGGCATGACGACCGTCGAAATTCCGTTTACCAAAATTGTTGCTAAGGCGGATAGCTCAGCCGCCCCGACGGCACGCACCTTTGCACTTGAGGTATATCGCTTCGTCAATGAGGCAGCCGCGGAGAAAGTGCAGATTGAAGGCGCTGTTGCGACAAACGGCGTCGGCGACTATAACGGCATGCTGAAGCTTACTTTGGATGAGCGGGATCTTATGCAGGGCATTTTGGAGGGAGGCTTCTATGTGCGCGAAAAGGCGGAAGAAGCAGACGGCTGGACCTTTTCCGATGCGACCTATTTTATTTACCCAATGCACATTGAAACGCCGGAGAATCCATACGGCGAGGTGATTTATATGGTTTATGACGGCTCTGCCGATCTTTCCTCGGATCTGCCGCAGCCGCTGAACGGTATGTATTTTACCAATACTTATTCTGCGGCAGAGCAGCCGCCGGAACCGACCCCGACGCCTCAGCCGCCAAAGACGGACAAAACGCCGGAAGCTCCGAAGCCTGCCGCTCCCAAAACAGGGGATGCCTCTGCACCGCTTTGGTATGCGGCTGCCTGCATCGGCAGCATTGCTGTTTTCGCAGGTGCTGTGCTTTTCGGAAAGCGCCGCCGTTTTCATTAAGTTTTTATGCTGCGGCAAGCAACCGCTTGCCGCAGCTTTTTTCTGCCTGCTTGCAGTTTTTGCGGTTTTATGATATACTGGAAATATCCCAAAACGAAGGAGCTCTGTTATGCACGGCGAACCCGAAATTCAAATCCGCCCGTTGACCTTTGCGGATTTTCCCTCTGTCTGCACCTTAATGCAGGTGCTGCATACCAATCATATTGCACTGCGGCCGGATCTTTACCGCGCGGTTGACCCTGTTTTGTCAGCGGAAGAGTTTTGTGAATATCTGCATCACGATATGGCATATGGGGCGGTGTCCTCGGGGGAGCTTTGCGCGCTTTCGCTGTTCCGCACATTGCAGATCGATGCGCCGGAGCAGGTCCCGCGCCGCATTTTTCGGCTGGATGCGCTGGTTGTGCGGGAGGAAGAGAGGCACCGCGGAATTGCCCGCGCCCTTTTGCAAAAGGGCAAGGAGCTTGCCGCAAAGGGGGAGTATACCTCCTTTGAGCTGCAGGTTAACGCCGCAAACGAGACGGCGAAAAAACTTTATGCCGCCTGCGGTTTTTCCGAAAAATCGATCAATATGGAATATATTCTTTGAGGCCGTCTCGGCGGCGGGGAAGCAAAATGAAAAATGTCTATGTTCTTTTAACGCGCGCCAAAACGGCGACCTCTGCGCTGATTCATCTTGCAACGGGAGACTTGTATACGCATGTTTCCCTGGCATATGATGACTCTCTCGAGAGCCTGTGCAGCTTTGCAAGGCTGTATTATCCGCTTCCGTTTCCGGGCGGGCTGATCCGCGAGGAGATTCGAAAGGGGCATTTTTCGCATTTCAAAAATGTGCATTGCGTATTGCTGTCTCTCCCCGTTACGGATGAGGTACATAGAAATATCAAAAACTGCGTGCAGGCCATGGTGCGTGACCGCGGCAATTATCGCTATTCCTATCTCGGCGCTGCATTTTGTCGCGCCGGCATTGCAACCAGGCGCCGCTCCAAGCGCTATTTTTGCTCGCAGTTTGTCGCGGAAATCCTGCTGCAGCAGGGCGCTGTTTCTCTGCCGAAGCTTCCGTGCCTGATGCGACCGCAGGATTTTTTAAAGATTCCTCAATTCCGCCTTTTATATCAGGGGCCGATCGACCGGGTATTCTCTGCGCAGGAACAAAAAAAAAAAGCGAAAACCTTATTGAAGGAGAGCGCCGTGCAACTGATTATTGCTGAAAAACCATCACTTGGCAGAAACATTGCCGCGGGTATTGAAAGCGCCACCCATATTAAAATGCAGAAAAGCCGCGGCTTTTTGCAGGGCGGAGATTATCTTGTCACATGGGCGTTCGGGCATCTGTTTTCCTTAGCCGACCTTGACTTTTATGCCCCCAATCCCGACGGGAGCACGCGCTGGACCATGGAAAATCTGCCGTGCTTTCCGCAAAAATACGTATTTGAGCTCAAGCATGAAAAGGGAAAGGCACCCGATGCTGGTGTGCGCGAGCAGTTTGAAACGATCAAGGCGCTTTGCAACCGCGAGGACGTGACATCGATTGTCAATGCGGGAGATGCCGACCGCGAGGGCGAGATCATCGTGCGGCTGTGCATTGATAAGGCACAGGCATCAAAGAAGCCGCAATATCGCCTTTGGCTGCCCGACCAGACACCTCAAACCATAGCCGCTGCCCTGGCAAATCTTAAAGAGGCGCAGGAATATCGCACCCTTGCCAACGAGGGATATGCGCGTACCATAATCGACTGGCTGTACGGCGTAAATCTGACGCGTTATGCAACGCTGAAAACGGGTACGCTGCTGCGGGTCGGCAGAGTGATTGTGCCGATTGTGCGGGCGATTTACGAAAGAGATATGCTAATCCGCAATTTCACACCGCAGACCTATTATGCGCCCGTTTCCAAAACGCAGACGGGCGATGCTGCGTTGGAGCTTGTCAGCAAGAAAAAATTTGACAAGGAGCAACGCGCCGCATGCGAGGCGCTTTGCGCTTATTATAATGAAGCGGGCGGGCGCGTTGCGGGCGTAAAACATAAGAAGGATACGCTTTCCGCGGGCAAGCTGTATTCGTTAACAAAGCTGCAGAATGCCCTCGGCAAAAAGTATAAAATGCCCATGGAGGAGAGCCTTGCGGCGCTGCAAAAGCTGTACGAGGCAGGCTATGTGACCTATCCCCGCACCAACTCCGAATATTTGACGACGGCGGAAAAGGACAAGATCAAGCAGATTCTCGGCGGCGTAAAGGCGCTGGGATATCCCGTTACCTTTAAGGATAAAAAAACGATTTTCGACGATTCCAAAATCGAGGCGCACTCCGCATTGACGCCGACCTATAAAATTCCGAAGCCGGGTACACTGAGCGAAACAGAAAAGAAGGTTTACAGCGCGATTATGAGGCGCTTTGTCGCTGTTTTTTGCGCGGAGGAATGTCGCATCGACCGCACGGAGCTGACCATTGATATTGCGGGCGGAGAAGCAAAAAAATCTCCCGACGGCACCATGAGCGGAGAGAGCTTTGTGCTGAAGGGTACTGTGATTTTGGAAAAGGGCTGGACGGCTTATGACGATACCACCGCAAAGGACCGCATTCTGCCGCAGCTTGAAAAGGGGCAGGAGGTCGAGGTTGCATTTACCGCTGCGGAAAAACAGACCTCGCCGCCAAAGCATTATACCATTGAAACGCTGAATAATTATCTGAAAAATCCGTTCCGCGAAGAAAAGGCGGCGCTTTGTGCCGAAGGAGCGGAGAACCAGACAAGCGATGAGGCGGAATATCGCGCGATGTTTGAGGGCATTGAGCTCGGCACGGAGGCAACGCGCACGGGCATTATCGATAATGCCCGCAAAAGCGGCTATATTCAGCTGAAGAAGGATGTTTACACCATTCTGGACGGCGGAATATTTTTGGTGGAAAGCCTCGATCGCCTCGGAATCCGCATGGATAAATACAAAACAAGCGAAATGGGGCGCGCACTCAAGGCGGTTTATCACGGAAAGCTGACGGTTAAGGGCGCAATTGAACTGGCGCAGCGGGAAATTGCGGCGGTTTTCCCGGAAAAGGGGGCTGCGCCCGAGCAGGACCGAGACGACGGAGTTGTCGGTATGCGTATCGGTGCCTGCCCGCTCTGCGGCGCGGATATTGTCCGCGGGCGGTACGGGTATTCCTGCGCCGCCTATAAGAGCGGATGCAAATTTAGCATCGGTAATTATATCTGCGGCAGGGTGATTCCCGTTTCTGCCGCGCAAAGTCTGCTCAGCGACGGCACGACCCCGCTTCTGCGCGGTTTTGTTTCCAAAGCAGGCAAGCCCTTTGATGCGGCGCTGCGCCTGGAGGGGGAAAGGGTTGTGTTTGATTTTTCCGCGAAAAGCGCTTCGCCGGCAGAAAAAGTGGATGAAATAAACAAAAAATAAAAATATTTTCAAAAACCACTGTACAAAATGCCGACGGTGTGGTATACTGTACGTGCGGGGAGGAATCCCCACAGGCATCATGGCATGACAGCTCCCCGCAAATTCAAGCAAAGGGTGGTTGTTTTATGAAAACATTGGTTCTCGGAAGACAGGTCAACGTAACGGAAGATCAAAAAGCGTTGATTGAGAAAAAGCTTGCAAAATTCGATAAATTTTTCGAAGAGGGACAAGCAACGGTTACCCTGCGCCGTACCAAAAGGATGGAGGTCGTTGAGGTTACGATCTCAAACAAGGGGACGCTCTACCGCGCCGAGGTAGAGGATGAAACCTTCCATAACGCTTTGGATCGCTGCATTTCTCGGATCGAGGGACAGATCCGCAAGAATAAAACCAGACTGGAAAAACGCCTGCGCAGCGGCGCATTCCGCGATGAAAATGCCGAAGAGGAGGTGCCCGAGGAGGGCAGCTTCCGCATTCGTACAAAGACATTTGCCGTTCGCCCCGTAACCACGGAAGAGGCTATTTTACAAATGAACCTCTTGGGACATAATTTTTATATGTTTGATGATGTGGAAAGCGGAAAGATCAGCGTCGTATACAGACGCCATGAAGACGAATACGGCGTGATCGTCCCGCAATAATTTGCTATCTCCTTTTCTCTCTTTTTCCAAAGGGCATGGGGGCGTTCCGAGCGGACGCCCCCATGCCCGTTTTCGATCGCTTTAAAATTTTTGAAAAAGGCGGGCTTGGCTATGGAAAAAACGACCGACAGAACCACATGCGACCCCATGCAGGAGAAAATCAGAACGAGCGGCACAACGATTTTGCCTCGCAATCTTTGCTGTGCGGAGCTTTTATGCCAGGGCGCAACGAAATGCCCCGGCAATGTAACCGTGCGCGGTCAGGCGCGTTTTTCCGGTTCTGCAATTGTTTGCGGCGACTTTATTTGTACCGCTTTGCGCAGCGAGGGTTCGTTTCATGCGATGGGGCAGCTTGGAGCCGAGGAGATTGTTTCAAGCGGTAACTTTTTGTGTGATGGTGTACTGCTTGCGGATTCCGTGCAAAGCTATGGCAGCTTTTGCGCAAAGGAGGCGGTCAGGGCGCACAGCATCACGGCGCAGGGCAGTTTTTGTGCCGGAGGGGAGATCGTTGTAAAAGAGCTTTTAAAGCTTAATATGAGCGCATGCGTGCAGCTTGGAAATATCACCGCAAAGACGGTGATTTTAGAGCCGCAGCGCAGTGCAAAGCGGCGTCTCATTCTCATGGAGCGCGTGTTTGCAAGGGAAATGGCGCCGATTTTCAACGTAGATGACATCATAGCTGATACGGTGCAGCTTTCTTTTGCAAAGACCGGTGTGATCCGTGCAAAGCGGGTTGAAATCGGGCAAAATACGGTTGTGGATCGGGTGTTTTACAGCGATACGCTTCTCATCGACCCAAGCTCTACGGTAAAAGAGGCGCATCGTGTTTCCCCGGAGGATACTATGGAGGTCGGCTGAGCGTTTTCTTGACAAAATGCGGCGCAATATAATAGGATAAGGCGCAGCGGTTTTGCAAAAACAAATATTGAAGGAGAAATCACCTTGAATGAATGGAGCATTGAGTGCCGTCGGCTTTCCAAATGCTATGGGCATACCACGGCGCTGCGGGAGCTGACCTTTGGGCTGCCGCGCGGAAAAGTGATCGGGCTTTTGGGGCCGAACGGAAGCGGAAAAACAACGCTGATGAAAATTCTCGGCGGTGTTTTGCGGCAAAGCAGCGGCGAGGTGCTGATTGAAGGGGAAGCACCCGGCATTGCAACAAAGCGCATTGTTTCTTATTTGCCGGAGCGTTCCTATTTTTCAAATTGGATGCGCGTTTGCGATTGTATTGACTATTTTTCCGATTTTTATGAGGATTTTGACCGTGCGCGTGCGCTTTCTCTCCTTGAAATGCTCTCGCTCCCGTGTAATGCCAAGCTGAAAACGCTTTCCAAGGGCACGAAGGAAAAGGTGCAGATTGTGCTCGTGATGGCGCGCCGTGCGCGGCTGTATTTGCTGGATGAGCCGCTGGCGGGGGTGGATCCTGCCGCACGAAATCAGATTCTCGATCTGATCATTAAAAACGGGAATCCGGAAGCGACCGTTTTGCTTTCCACGCACCTGATCTGTGATATTGAGCAAATTCTGAATGAATTTTTATTTTTGTCGCAAGGGGCAATCGTGCGCTATGATACGGTGCAGAATGTGCGTCAGAACGAAGAAAAGTCGCTCAATGCGCTGTTTTTGGAGGTATTCGGATGCTAAGAAAGCTTTGGAAATATGAATATCGCTCCACGGCGCGGATGATGTGGATTTTGGTGGCATGCCTGTGCGGCGTTATCGCGCTCACCGGGGCAATGGTGTTTTTTTCAAGCCGTTTTTTCGCCGCCCGGAATACACTTCTCAGTGAGGAGCTGCAGGGGCTGCTCGGCGGCTGCACGGCTCTGATTGCGCTGTTCCTTTTTTATATCATTACCGCCGGCAGCATTTTATGCTCTGTATTCCTTTTTGTCCGGTTCTATCAGGATGTTGCAACGGATCGGGCGTATCTCTATTTCACAACGCCCACAACGGGGGCGCAGAAGCTTTCCGCAAAGCTGCTCTGCGGGTATTTCTGGAAGTTTTTGATTTGTCTTTTGACCGCAGTGGGGCTGCTTTGTATTGCGGCGCTCGGTATTTACGGCTCAGGCGTTGATTTTTCGTTTTTGAGAGAGCTCACGGCGGCGCTCGCCTATGGTTTTTCCGGGGCGCCTCTGCAGGCGATGGTTTTTGCCGTGGTTGCCGTATTGCATCTGCTTTTGCAGCCGTTGTATCAACTTTTGGTATTTTATTTTGCCATTTCGCTCGGTGCTGTTGTTGCGCGGCGGATGCGGCTGCTCGTTTCTTTCGGTTTTTTGTTTGCCCTAACCTCGGTACAAAGCTTTCTCTATCAGATAGGCTATTTCGCCCTGTTCTTTGTCATCGGAGACGGCACCGTGAAAACGCCGCAGACATGGCTAACTCTTTTGGCAACGGCAGTTTGCTTCTCGCTGATTTTTCATTTGCTGCTCGGCATTATTTTCTTTGTGCTGATTCGATGGTTTTTGGAAAAGAAGATCAATTTAATCTGAATTCTTGTCAGCGGTGCGGCGGTGCTCAGCCGTGTGGTTTTTCCGCTCCTTGCTGATGGGAGCCACATTCTGATCACCACAAGCGAGCTTGCCCCGTTGCCCTCCTTTCCGTTTACGGGGATTTAAGCCGTAAGTAAGGCGGCGTTGGATTGTTATGCTATGCCATGCATACGGAACCGCAGTTGCGCGGCATTTCCGTCAGCGTTTTGCGCAAAAACGAAGCTTTACCGATGCAATGCCGCACGGTTTCGCTCCATAGTCAGTCATGTAGAGGCGAGGCATGTTCCGCCCGAAAAGCTTGCATGCCTTGCGGCAAGAATTCTGCGGAGAAAACGGCCGCTTTTTTTCTGTACGCTAAACCGGAACCTGCTTCTTTTGCTGTTTGCAGCGTAGCCGTTACAGCTCCGATTTTTTATCATTCGCAAAATCCTAACTTGATTTGCCTGCCGGCGACCGTGTTTTTCAAAGACACGGTTTTCCGGCTTTTTTTGTTTTATTTTTCTGTGTTTCGGCAAGATGAATGAACGCAATTTAGAGGAAAATGGTAATTTTATGGGATTATTTTTCCTTTTTATCTTGACTGATGTTCGAATCTGTGATATAATCAAACAAAAATGAACGCGAGGAGTGCTTATATGCAGTATTTTTCCGTAGTGGTTGTTGGAATTATGACGGTATTTGCCATTGTTGGCATCCTGGATTCCCTGTTTTTGAAGGACAAGCTCGGGCTGGGCGCGGAATTCCGCAGCGGAATTGAAATGATTGGCCCACTTTGCCTTGCCATTGTCGGCATTATTTCGCTTGTTCCGGCGATGAAATGGGGCATTGAGCATACGCTCACCCCGCTTTATGCGGCAATCGGGCTGGATCCCTCCATGGCGGTCAGCACAATTCTCGCCATTGATATGGGCGGGTTTCAGTTGGCTTCTTCTGTGGCACTGGATTCAACCATCGGTCAGTGGGCGGGTATCGTATACGGTTCAATGATGGGCGCAACCATAGTGTTCACCATTCCCGTCGGCCTGGCGGCAATCAAAAAAGAGGATGTCACGGCGTTTTCCAAGGGCGTTTTGTACGGCATCGCGGCGATTCCGCTTGGCACCTTTGTCGGCGGGCTATGCATGGGTATTCCGCTGCGCCTTGTTGCGCTGAACCTGATTCCGCCCGTGATTTTTTCCGTAGTGATTATTGTGTGTCTCACGCTTTGGCCAAAGCAAACGACATCGGTTTTTCGCGTGTTCAGCAGGATTGTCAACGGCGTTGCAATGATAGGGCTGGGGCTTGCAATGGTGCGCGATCTGATTCTCTCTCCGCTTGCGGGCTCGGGATTATTTTCGCTGGATGCTCTGCCGGTGTTCAACATGGTCGACAGCACATCCGAGGGCATTGCGGTTGCAGGCTCGGTCGGGCTCGTGCTCGCGGGGGCGCTCCCGTTTGTTTCCTGCCTGAACCGTTGGCTGAGGAAGCCTCTTTCTTCTCTTTCCGCACGTTTTGGGTTGACCGAAGCCGGCGTGACGGGCTTTTTGCTCAGCAGCGCGAATAACATGGCGATGTTTGCAACCATGTCCCGGATGAAAGAACGCGAGAAAATCGTCAATACGGCATTTGCTGTTTGTGCGGCATTCATCATAGGCGATCATCTGGCATTTACGGCAGCCAACGCTCCTTCCGTCATTGCACCGATGATGCTTGCCAAGGCAATTTCCGGCGGCGTCGCCGTTTTCCTTGCGATGCTTTTTACAAAGAATAAAAGCACAAATTCCGCTACGGAGGTAAAATAAATGATGACAAGACATGAATTTGATTTACTGAATGCCATTCGGAAAAGCGGCAGAGATACCACGCGCAGGCTTGCCGAAGCGCTGTCGCTGTCTGTCGGCTATATTTCCGAAAAAATGCGTGCATTTGAGGCGCAGGGACTCATCGATGCAAATGGCCTCACCCCCGCGGGGCTGGAAGCTTTGGCGCCTTATAAGGTGAAAAATGCGTTGATTATGGCGGCGGGCATGTCCTCGCGCTTCGTACCGCTTTCTTTGGAAAAGCCGAAGGGGTTGTTGGTTGTGAAAAATGAGGTGTTGATCGAGCGGCAGATCGAGCAGCTGCAGGAGGCGGGTATTCATGACATCGTGATCGTTCTCGGTTATAAAAAAGAGTCGTTTTTCTATTTGGAGGATAAATATAAAGGGCTGACAATTCTGATCAACCCGAGCTTCCATCTCAAAAACAATATTGAAACGCTCTATCTTGCGCAGAAGTATATCGGTAACACCTATATCTGCTCCTCCGATGATTATTTTACGGAAAATCCCTTTACCGATTATGTATATCAGTCCTTTTATGCGGCGCAGCATGTAACGGAGAAGAGCCAGGAATGGTATATGATCAGCGATAAAAAGGGCAATATCACCAAGGTGCAGCGCAGCGGCGAAGAGGGCGATATTATGCTTGGGCATGTGTATTGGGATACCGACTTCAGCCGCGAATTTCTCAAGCTGATCAATTTGCACCATGATCTCGGAGACTATGACGAGGAGCTTTGGGAGGCTCTGTTTGCCGACAATATCGCAAAGCTGCCGCCCATGGCGGTCAAGGTTTATCCAAACGATACCATTTATGAATTTGATTCCTTGGAAGAGCTGCGGCAGTTTGATAATTACTATGTCAAGGATACGCACAGTAAGATCATGCGCAATATCTGCCGCATTCTCGGCTGCCGCGAGGAGGATGTCAACGGATTCCGCGCTATTAAAGAGGGTTTGACCAATACCTCCTTTGTCTTTGAGGTCGGCGGCAAGAAATATGTCTATCGCCATCCCGGAGACGGAACGGATGCGATCATTTCCAGAAAAAATGAAAAGCGCTCTTTGGAGCTCGGAAAAGCGATCGGTGCCGACCCTACCTATATCTACATGGATGAAGAACAGGGCTGGAAGATTTCCGCCTTCGTGGAAAACATCCGCATTCCGGATTATAACAGCTTTGAGGATTCAAAGCGCGTGCTTTCCGTTCTGCGCAACCTGCACGAGAAAAATCTTTCAGTGGATTGGGGCTTCCGCCCATGGGAGGACGCCTGCGACATCGAGAAATTACTGCGGGAAAAGGGCGAGATTGCAGTCCGCGATTTTGACGAGCTGAAAGAAAAGGTAAAAAAGTGCTACGCTGCTGTGCAGGGAGACGGAGTCACAATGCGGTTTTGCCATTGCGACACCTATGCACCGAACTGGATGCTCACGGAGGATCAAACCATACTCATCGACTGGGAATATGCGGGCAATGCCGACCCTGGCTGCGATATTAGCTGCTATATCATGGACGCTATGTGGGAGGTTGATGTTGCAACCGAATTTGTCAAGGAATACTGCCGGGAGAGCTATAATGAAACTCTGCAGTTCCATTATCTTGCCTATGTTGCAATCGTTTCGTATTATTGGTTTGTATGGGCGCTGTATCGCGAGGCGTGCGGCGGCGTAATGGGCGAGTCGCTTCATAATTGGTATGTCATGGCGAAGCGGTATTCTGATTATCTTTGCAAAACATTCAAGCTCTGAGGGACAACAGAGAGGGAGCGCCCGTATAAAAGGCGCTCCCTTTTTATTTGCCGCGGTGCATTTTTTCTATGTTTCCGTTGTATCATGAAGTATAACCGCATCTCCGTAAAGATATGTTTTTGGCCAGTTGCGCACGCCGGGTGCCGTGATTTCACCATGCCAAAGGTGATATTCGATGGTGCTTTCCATCCATGCCTGTGTTTCAAACTCCCCGCCGCTTAAAATAAGGCTCGGAGACAGTGAGGGCGCTTCCTCCGAAAAGCTCCAGCCGTCTTTTACGGATACTAAGCCGCCGCGGCACACAAGAGTTGCGCAGTCAAGCAGCTGTCCTGCATTCAGCGCCCCGCCCGCGACACAGGCATCTCCGTTTACAAAGGTGTTGCCCTTGCTTTCCAGGGAGCCGTTCAGAACGACGAGATTTGCCGTTTTTTGCGGCGTCTGATTGGCGATGAGTGCAAGGCCCGGAGTGCTGACCAAAGGCCCGTCAACAATCAGCGCGGGAAAGGGCCGCTCCCCGGTGCCGCTTTCTATGCTCTGCGCCAGGCGTAAGGTGCCGCTGCCGGTCAGGATGACTGTGTCAAACCCGCCGAACATGCCGATGCCTCCCTCGGTACCGTTGTCGGCATAGCAGTCTCCCATGATCTCAATCCACAAAATACCGCCCCCAATACTGACAAAATCGGGCAGAAAGCTGTCCTTTGCCTGCACATGGATGCAATGATAGAGCGTATTATCCCAACAGAATCTGCCGTAGTCTCCCGCTTCGGTTGCTTTTCCGCCGGTCAGCTCTTCCATGGTATACCCTTCGCCCCCGGAGGCAAGCTGGGTATATTCTCCGTTGTGCCAGATCGGAATATAGCCCGGCGCGCCGCGCTTTGCATCGGCGCTGAGCGGCAAGGTGCTGTTTTCGGGTGCGATGACCGTCAGCGCCCGATAATCATAGTAAAGGCTGCAGGCAGGCGGTATTTCTTCGGCGGAAGAGCTCTCGACGGGGCTCGATATCCCGTTTGGCGTCTGTTGATCCGAGTACACACACGCGCAGAGCAAAATTGCAGCCAACGCAAGGAGAAACGGAAGTTTTTTCATGGCTTTGCATCTCCTTTGATGAATTTGATATCTCATTATACCGTATTTTTTCGCATTTGGCAACAATTGTTTGCTTTTGGGGCGCAGTATTGCTTTTTTGTCGAAACTTTGCTATAATACTTTTATCGTGTTTTTTCGCGGTAAAAATGCGGAGAGGAGGGAAGCACCGATGATACGCTTTTTTATCAAGCGTGCCGCTGTATTATTTTTGACGGTTGTTGTCGTTCCCGCGGCGATTTTGCTGCTTGATTCGTTTTGTCGGGATGAGGACTCCGCTTTTGCGAAAGCTGTTTCGTTGGCGGTGCAGGCGGAATCATTCACCGATGCCGTTCCCGCCGTAAAGGCGAGCGAAAACAATGTGCCGATTCAATCCGTAACGGCAGCGAAGCGAAGTGAGGCAGACCGCATCGGCGGTGTGGTCTATTTTTGCACCAGAGAAAAGCCGTGGTCCGACGGAATGTACGGGTCGGATACATTGAAGGATTATTCCTGCGGGCCGACGACTATGGCAATGGCGGTCTCCACTTTATCAGATGCGTATGTTGACCCCATTGAAATGTGTCAATGGAGTGTCAGCCATGGCTTTTGGCGCCCCGGCGGCGGCACTTATACCGCTTTTATGCGGGAAGCGCCGAAGGCGTTCGGGCTTTCCTGTAAAGAGAGATATTGGTCGCTTGATGTGATTCGCGAGGAAATTGAAAACGGCAACCTCATTATCTTCACCGTCGGGCGCGGTGCCTTTACAAACGGCTCGCATTTTCTCATGATCCGCGGCGTTTCCGAGGACGGTGAGCTCTTTCTCTGTGATTCTTACAGCAGAAGCTTTTCCGAAAAAGAATGGAGCTTTAGCGAGATTACGGCGCAGCTGCAGCGCCCCTTGATCTGGGTAATCGGAAAAGAATAAGACAAGCGAAAGTCATCCGTTGCGGATGGCTTTTTTTTCATATTTTAGCAAAGACAGGATTCCGCCGCGGCCGTGTTGATTTGCCGAGGGGGACATGTTATAATACAGCCGACTAAAGACGAAAAGGGCTTGCGGCGGTAAAGGAGGGCTTATGAAAATTTTCAGGAGAATTATTTCATTTTTACTCAGTATGCTCATAGCTGCCGGTATTCTGCTACTGCCGCTCTCCGCAGCGGACAGGGGAAATGCCGATGCAAAAACCGACACTGCGATGCTTCCCTCTGAGGATACAATCGCTGCAATGCCGAAATTTGACGGGCGTGACTATGGAATCATAACGCCGATTAAGGATCAAGGCTTGACCAACCTCTGCTGGGCATATTCGGCGGTTGCGGCCTCGGAAGCTTCGATTTTGCGCAGCGGTATCAATCCATTGGCAACGGCAGAAACGCTGAATCTGAATCCCACGGCGGCCGCCTACCGCGTTGCAAACCGCCGATCGGACCCGCTCGGAAATACCGACGGTGAATTGATTGCGGGTAATTTCACCGATTTTACCGGCAACCCCGGAAAAATTGCGACGCTTTTTTCCCTTTGGTGGGGTCCCGTGAGCGGAACATCTGCCGCAGCAGATCCCTTTGAAAATTCAGAGTACAGACTTGAAAATGCTGTTTATATTCCGGAATATAAGGGCGAGCCTGCCCTGCACATTGCGGCGATCAAGCGGGCTATCGCAAAATACGGCGCAGTTACCTTTCAATACAACAACGCATCAAACCAATACTATTACAATCCGAAAAACGAGACGGGGGCGGAATCCTATCCGCATGCCTGCACAATCATCGGCTGGGATGACAGCATTCCCGCTGACCGCTTTCTGCCGGGAGGAGCAACCCAAAGCGGCGGCTGGTTGATTAAAAACAGCTATGCCTCACTGCCGGACGGATATCCGTATTTTTATATTTCCTACGATAATACGAGCTCGCAGACTTACGCATTTTCCTATGTACCGCGCGAAAAATATGACAATAACTATTATTACGACGGGGCGATGAACGATTTCCCACTCAGAAACGACAGGGTTGTCGCAAATGTTTATCAGGCAACGGGAGCCGATGAGGCGGGAAAGGCCGAGGTTTTGAAGGCGGTCAATGTGGGCGTCAGCGGCACGGATTTCACCCTCGAGGTTGAGATATACACCGGCCTTTCTTCGCCGTTTGGCGCACAGGATCCACCGACTGCAGGGGGAAGCTGTGCGGCAAAAGCAACCGGGCATTTTGAGTTCGGGGGGTATGTCACCCTCGCGCTTGACCGCGCGGTTCCGCTTGCGGCAGGGGAATGGTTTTCGGTGATCGTGCGGGTCACGGAAGGAAATGCAAAAATTCGCCTCGGCGAGAAAAACGGAAAAGATCTTTCCTATGCGGGCACCTCCGGCGGATTCACAAAGCTTGGCAACTATGTCGGGCGGATCAAAGCGCTGAGTGCATTTGAGGACACAGCGCTCGAGTGGGACGATGCGGAATCTACCTTTACAAATCTTGTGGTACTCGCAAATTTCAAGGATGAGGAATCATTTGCACAGGATGTGTATCAGGGTGCCACCGTTCTGCAGATTCTTGATAACACCTATAACCGTGCCGAATATTCGGCGCGGGATTACCTAAGCTCCGTATCAAACGGGAAGCTAAAAATGCAGACGTTGTTTTTGCTTGACGGGGATCAATCGCTCACGCTTTCAAAGCCGCGCGGCTATTATGCGGAAAAGGACGATTTCAATTCGGGCGGGTATGAGGCAGGAGAGGAGAATCTGCGCAGCGCAGAGCTCCGGGAGGATTGGGCAAATGCCCTGAGTGCTGCCATTGCTGCCGGGAATCTTCCGATTGACCGCAGCGGGAAAACACATTCTCTTGACGAACTTGACCAAAACGGCGACGGGAAAATTGACTGTATCACCGTAATCTATAAGCCGACAACGCAGAATATCAGCGTCGGCTGGGGCTCTCCGCTTTGGGATTATAAGTATTATAATTCTCTTGTCACATTTTCAACGGCAAAAGGCGAGCTGCGGAGCGATGCCTATGTTCAGCTTACGCTTTCGTATATGACTGCCGACGGCAGATCAGCTTTATATCAGGCCTCGGATGCTCTGCCTATTGTATCTCTCGGTAAGATATGCCATGAAACGTTGCATGTGCTCGGCTTAAAGGATCTCTATCGCACAGATTTTTCCGGTGAGGTCTATTATATGTCGGCAATGGGTAAGCCTCTTTCACCCGCCGTGCAGTTTATTTCCGTCAAAGAGCGGGAGGCGCTCGGTTTTCTCACGGAGGATGAGGTTCTCACTCTTTCGCGCGACGGAACGTATTCGCTTTCGGTTTCCGCCCCGTATTCCGAAGGGGTGGTTGGCTATAAGCTTTCGCTTCCGCAGCTCGGAAAAACACTGTATCTTGAATATCGTCGGTTTGACGGAGCACTTAATAAATATGACACAAAAGAAAAAGAGCTTTATGCCTGCAGCACGGGCGAGCTTGTCCGCGGACAGACGCTGAAGAGCGGTCTTGTCTGTTATCTTGCAAAAAGCGGTGTGCGTTTCCCGTCCAATCTCAACGGAACGGATGAATATGTTGTGCTTTCCGGCGGTATTTATCAGACAAAATCCGATGCCGCAATCGCGCCCGGGGAAAGCATCGATATAACGAATGAAATTTCCGTAACGGTGACGGAAATGACCGACGAAAAACTGCAATTTTCCATCAGCGGAATCACCGGCGCAACTCCGCCGCATACCCATACGCTTATTTGGTCGGACGAGGTTGCGGCAAGCTGCATCAACAGCGGTGTGCGTGCGCACTATCGCTGTGCTTTCTGCGGGGAATATTTTTTGCCGGAAGATAAAACTGCGCCTGTTTCCTATTCCGCGCTGGTTCTCCCGATAAATGCACAGGCGCATTCCCTGCGGCACGTGAGCGCCGTTGCACCAAGCTGTACCGAGGGCGGCTGGGATGCCTATACCGTATGCACGCTTTGCGGTTACACTACAAAGGTAGAAAAAGGCGCGCTCGGGCACGAATATGTGCACCATGAAGCCAAAGCACCGAGCTGCACCGAAGCAGGCTGGGATGCATATGACACCTGCACGCGCTGCGACTACACCACAAAGGTAGAAAAGAGCGCACTTGGGCACGAATATATCCATCATGATGCCAAAGCACCGAGCTGCACCGAAGCGGGCTGGGATGCATACGACACCTGCACGCGCTGCGACTATACCACCAAGGTGGAAAAGCCGGCGCTCGGCCATGATCCCGTGCATCACGACGCAAAGGCGCAGACCTGCACCGAAGCGGGCTGGGATGCATACGACACCTGCACACGCTGCGACTACACCACTAAGGTGGAAAAGCCGGCGCTCGGCCATGATCTTGCGCATCATGCGGCGAAGCCCGCAACCTGCACGGAGGCAGGCTACAAAGCATATGACACTTGCAATCGCTGCGATTATACGACCTATGAAGCAGAAGACGCGCTCGGCCATGATATCAAACAATATGAAGCCAAGGCACCGAGCTGCACAGAAGCCGGATGGGACGCATATGAAGCATGCACGCGCTGCGACTATACCACGAAAGTGGAAAAGCCGGCGCTCGGTCATGATCCCGTGCATCACGACGCAAAGGCGCCGAGCTGCACCGAGGCGGGCTGGGACGCATATGACACCTGCACACGCTGCGACTATACCACCAAGGTAGAGAAGCCGGCGCTCGGCCATGTTCCCGGCGAATGGATCGTGGAAAAAGAAGCGACCGAAACGGAAGACGGCTACCGCTACAAGAAGTGCACGGTGTGCGAGGAAAAGGTGGCGGAGGAAGTCATTCCAAGGCTTGCCTGGGTCAATCCGTTTGAGGACGTCCCGGAGGACAAGTGGTTCTATGCATCCGTGAAGTATGCAAATCAGAATAACCTGTTCAAGGGCACAAGCGACACGACCTTTGAGCCGAACACGCCGATGAACCGCGCAATGTTCTGCCGCGTGCTTGCAAACCTTGAGGGCGTGGATAACGAAAACAATCTCACCGTGGATCGCTTCAGCGATGTTCTGAGCGGCAAGTGGTATACAAAGGCTGTTAAGTGGGCGGCGGATGCCGGCATCGTTTCCGGATATCCGGGCGGCATTTTCCTGCCCGAGCAGAAGATTACCCGCCAGGAAATGTGCCTCATGCTCGCAAACTATGCGAAGTATCTCGGCATTTATGACGACCTTGCGGCAAAAGAAGACAACGGCGTTGCCTTTGCCGATGCCGCAAAGATCGCGACCTGGGCAAGTGAGGCTGTGAATGTGATGAAGAACAACGGCTATATCGTGGGCAAGCCGATCGACGGCACCTATGAATTCCAGCCGCAAGCCACGGCGACCCGCGCCGAGGTTGCAACCATCTTCCGCGCATTCTGCATGGCAAACCCCACGGTTCTCGAAAAATAAGAACGCATTCCCGCAAAGCGGCAGCCATGGCTGCCGCTTTGCTTTTGAAAGAAGATGCTTTGAAAAATGTGTGCCTGCCGTTTGTTTTTGAGAAAAAACAAAAAATTACACGCTTTCCCTTGCAATGTTAAGCGCAATCATATATAATAGTGACAGTCAAAAACATGCTTTTTTGCATGTCCGAAAGGAGTAACCGACAGAGATGGAACTCGGTGTTTTAACGAATTTATATGCAAACCGTCCGCTGGATGATGTGCTGGCACAGCTCAGCTCCATGGGGGTCACTATGGCGGAGATCGGCTGCGGCGGATTTCCGGGAAAGGCACATTGCGACCCGGCGGTGTTGCTGCGGGACGATAAGGCGCTTGCTGAATTTTTGGAGACCTTCAAGCGCCACAATATGAAGATCAGCGCGCTTTCCACACACGGAAACTGCGTGCATCCCAACAAAGAGATCGCCTCGGCCTTTGAGCAGGATTTCCGTCAGACCGTCCTTTTGGCGGAGAAGATCGGCATTGATACCGTTGTGACCTTCAGCGGCTGCCCGGGCGACCACGAGGGCGCAAAATATCCCAACTGGGTGACCTGCCCCTGGCCGGAGGATTTTCTGGCGATTTTGGACTATCAGTGGAACGAGGTTCTGATTCCTTATTGGAAAGAGGCTGTGAAATTTGCCAATGCGCACGGCGTGACAAAAATCGCGCTGGAAATGCATCCCGGCTTCTGCGTATATAATCCGGAAACGCTGCTCAGGCTGCGTGCCGCCGTAGGCGATACCATCGGCGCAAACTTTGACCCCTCTCACCTGATCTGGCAGGGGATTGAGCCGGTTGCGGCAATCCGCGCCCTGGGAGATTCCATTTATCACTTCCATGCAAAGGATACCCGTGTTGACAAATACAACACCGCAAAATTCGGCGTTCTTGATACGAAGCATTACGGCGATGAGATTCATCGCAGCTGGGTCTTCCGCGCCTGCGGCTACGGCAACAGCGAGGAATACTGGCGCGATATGGTCAGCGCGCTGCGCCTTGTCGGCTATGATAAAGTTATGAGCATTGAGCATGAAGACAGCCTGATGAGCGTGGATGAAGGGCTTTCCAAGGCAGTGGAATTCCTCAGCAAAATTTTGATTCGCGATCCCAAGCCCTCTACCATGAGCTGGGCATAAAACGCATCGTTTCCGAGAGAAAGGCATAGATTGGTGTTTTGGCTATGAAAAAATTTGCAGCCGTCATCGGGTACGGCGGAATGGGCAGCTGGCATGTGCAGCATTTGCAAAACAGCGATACCTGGCAGCTTGCCGGCGTATATGATATCGACCCCGCGCGCATGGAGCTTGCAAAAAGCCGCGGTATTCCCACCTATCGCACCGAGCAGGAGCTTTTGGAAGATCCGCAGGTCGAGGAGGTTACAATCGCGATCCCGAACGATCAGCATCTTCCGGTTGTTTTGCGGTGTTTAAAGGCGCATAAGCATGTGATTTGCGAAAAGCCCGTGGCGCTGAGCGTTTCGGATCTTGAGCAGATGATTGCATGCGCAAAGGAAAACGGTGTTTTGTTTACGGTGCATCAGAACCGCCGCTTTGATGTGGACTTTCTGGCAATGAAGCAGCTGTGCCAAGGCGGCGAGATCGGCGCGCCGATCCGCATTGAATCCCGCATTCACGGCTCCCGCGGCATTCCGAGCGACTGGCGCGGGCTGCGGCAATACGGCGGTGGCATGCTGTATGACTGGGGCGTGCATCTGATTGATCAGATTCTCTGCCTGTTCCCGCAAAAGCTTACGGAGGTTAACTGCCTGTTTGATCATATCACGAATAAAGAGGTAGACGACGGTTTCCGTCTGCAGCTTTGCTTTGAGGGCGGAGTTGAGGCGTTTGTCGAGGTCGGCACCTATAACTTTTTGCCCATGCCGCGGTTTTACCTGCTTTGCGAAAAGGGCACGGCGCGCCTGGAGGATTGGCAGCAAAAAACAAAGGTCGCGCTTTGCACGCATTGGCATGAGAGCGAGGTTCTGCCCGTGCAGACGGCTGCGGGACTTACAAAAACCATGGCACCGCGCGACAGCGTGACACTGCGCTGTTATGAGGTGGAGCGCCTGCATTCCGATGTGCATGATTTTTATCGGAATTTTGCGGATGCGATCGACGGCAAATGTGAGCAGATGGTGACGCATGCGCAGATGCTGCGCGTGCTGCGCGTCATTGAGGCGGCGTTCCGCTCAGAGGCGGAGCATCAGAGAATCAAGGTTTCCCTTTGAACAAAAACGAAAAAATGAGAGCTTTTCGGGCTCTCATTTTTTGTTGCAAAAAATTCATATCTGTGGTATACTACCATTTGACGGCTCGGAGCTGAGTTGATAAAGGAGGAATGACACGCATGCACATTTTCAGAAAGCTCTTTTCCAAAGTGTTTTCCCGTCTTGTGATCGTGCTCGGCATGATTCTTTTACAGCTTGTGGCGCTGATTTTGGTGGTTTCCCGTTTCTCCGATTATTTTACCTGGTTTTATTTTGTCTTTCTCGGCATCAGCGTGATCGTTGTTCTGATCGTGATCAATCGGGAAATGAATCTTGGGTATAAGCTTGCAATGGTGATACCGATACTGCTGTTTCCCCTGTTCGGCGGCGTTGTCTATTTAACGCTGTATGCTGGTTTTTTCAACAAGCGGGTCATGGGGCGACTGGCGCATCTTGACCAAAGCGAGCGGGAGCATTATGATACCGTGCCAAACGGGATGGAAGCGGCTGAATATATCGACCCGTCTCTTGCCGGTCAGCTGCGCTGCGTGCACACGCTTTGCGGCTGCCCGCTGTATGCCAATACGGCGACGCGTTATTTTCCCCTCGGGGACGAGCTTTTTCCGGCAATGAAAGAGGCGCTTGGCGGCGCGCGGGAATTTATTTATCTTGAATATTTTATCATTGCTCCCGGAAAGATGTGGAATGAAATTCTGTCGATTCTGAGGCGAAAAGCCGCCGAAGGCGTCGATGTTCGCATTATTTACGACGATATCGGCACCATCCGCCATTTGCCCTGGGGCTATGAAAAAAGGCTGGAAGAGATGGGAATCAAATGCCGCGTCTATAATCCGCTGATCCCTCTCACGGCGGCATGGCAAAACAAGCGCGACCATCGCAAAATTCTGGTGATTGACGGTGCGGTTGCATTCACCGGCGGCATCAATCTCTCCGATGAATATATCAATGCCACGCGGCTCTTCGGGCATTGGAAGGACGCCGGTATTATGCTTCGCGGCGACGGGGTGACCTCGTTTACCATGATGTTCCGCTGCCTTTGGGAACTTTTGGGGGAAGAAGAGGAGCAGCAAAGCATTGCCCAAAGCCGCCGCTTCTATCTTTCCCATATGACTATGGCGGCGCGCGACGGGCTTGTGATGCCATACGGCGATAATCCCTATGACCGCAAGCAGATCGGCAGGGATATATATCTCAACGCTATCAACGGCGCAAAACGCTATATCAAAATCACAACGCCGTATTTTATCGTCGATGAGGAAACGCTGACTGCAATCAAGCTTGCGGCGGCACGCGGTGTTTCCATTACGGTGATCACACCCCATATCGCCGATAAATGGTATGTGCATTTGATCACGCGCAGCTATTATCGGGAGCTGATCGAGGCGGGGGTTTCCGTCTATGAATACACGCCGGGATTTATTCATGCCAAAAATCTTGTGGCGGATGGGGAAGTGGGCGTTTGCGGCTCGGTTAATTTTGACTACCGCAGCTTTTATCTGCAGCTGGAATGCGGCGTTCTGATGGTGCGCAGCAGCGCGATCGCACAAATGGAGCAGGACTACACCAAAACCCTTTCCGCATGTGGGCAAATGACGCTTGCGCAGATGAAAAAAGAGCATCTCGGGAAAAAGCTGCTCTCTTCGGTTTTGCGGCTGTTTGCCCCTTTAATGTAAGATGCGGCAAAAAAACTTGCCTTGAGAGGCGGACTCTAAAGGACAGTTGCTGTGCAGAAAACGGTGTAGCCCGTGAGGGCTGCACCGTTTTCCTTGTTTCAAGCAGTTTTCAATGGCTTTTTACGCATTTTTCCATTGCGCCAATCCGTTCTTTTTCAGCAGGGACATTGAGAATCCCCGCTGCCGCAAAGAAAATATCGGTTGTGTGTTTGACTCCGTTAAGGAATTCCCCTTATGCCTACTCGATTTTTCTGCCCCTATGCGGTTTTATAAAAGCAGAGCAGGCTTTCGCCTGCTCTTATTGTTATGCTGTTGTGGAATCCGATGGCAGCTGTCAGAGATTAATTTGATTCGGAAACGGCAGCGGCGTCATAGGAAATGCTCAATCTTGACTCGGCACCGACAGTGCCTGCTGCGCAATACAGCACAAGCGCAACGGTGACGGATTCATTTGCTTCAAGAGTGCTTGAAAAAACATATCCCGAATCAAGCGGCTTCGATTCGATCACATTTCTGACTGCGGAACCTAAAGTTTCGTACGCAGCCTGAACGGGAGCAATGTATCCAAACTCTGCGCTGCCTGCCGTACCTTCGGTCATTGTAAGCTTAAGCTGGTAACGGATAGGTGTTGCCTCATGGTTTTCGATGTTGAAATACACGATTTTTCCGCTGTTGGACGGTATTTCGCTGATATCCTTGAAAGGCTCGTCATCTGTTTTCGGAACAGTCCAATCCGTATAGTTAAAGGAATATTTGAATTCTGTCATAAGTTCCGTTTTTTCCGGATACTCGGTTTGTTTTAATTGTTCGGATTGTGTCGGCAATTCGGTTGTTTCACCGGACTCCTTTGCGGAAGAGCAGGCGGCCGAGCAAAGCATCATGATAAAGCACAGCGCCGCAGCTGCCGATCTCACAAAAATACCATGTGTAGTTTTCACGGATTTTATCTCCTTAATACATCGGTTGATTTTTACAACCGTATTTTTGTACATTATATATTTATTTTCTTTTATTGTCAATATATAATCCTGCATTATCAACCATCAAAACAGCGCGGCTCGGCCGCAAACGGTATTCGTTCTGTCGCTTTACGGTTTTTCTGCTTTCCGACATCCGTCAAAGCGTTTTTCTTTCGGAGATTTTGCAAGGAATCCGGTCGACGAATTTTTGGTATCCTTCCTCTCAAAAGCAAAGAAAAACACCGAGAAAAGCCTTTTATAGACTGATCTCGGTGAATTCTCCGCTTTCGTAATGCCCCGTGCTCATAAGGCATTGTCCCCAAGGGTACGCTGCATTTTCGGCGGACTTTTTGCGTATTATGTTTTTACTGTGCTTTCCCCTGCGGGACGGTTTCGTTCAGCGTCACATCGATATTGACATTCTGCCCGTCGCGGTGCACCACGAAGTGCAGCACATCGCCGACCGAGGATTCCTGCAGAACCGCGGAAATATCGCTGATTTCATCGACTTCGTCGCCGTTGACGGAAACGATACGGTCTCCGATTTTCAGCCCGGCACGCTTAGCATTGGAATTATCATTGACCTCGGTGATATAAAGACCGTATTCGTCAACATTATAATACATTGCCGTGCGGCCGTCCTTGATGGCGGTGACTGTGATGCCGAGCTCCACTTTTCCGTGCACATAGCCGTCGGAAATCAGATCGTTGATGATCGTCTTCACAGAGTTAATCGGGATGGCAAAGCCGATTCCTTCTGCCTCTGTGCTGTTTGCCTTTGCATTGACAATGCCGATCAGATCGCCGTTTTCATTGAACAGCCCGCCGCCGGAGCTGCCGGGGCTGACGGCTGCATTGTGCTGCAGCAGGCGGCGCGTTTCGCCGTCGGAGAAGGTGATTTCACGATCCAGCGCGCCGATGATGCCGTCGGTGAGAGTGCCGCCGAGCACGCCGAGGGGATTTCCGATTGCAACGCACAAATCGCCCACCTCAACGGTGGAGGAATCGCCGAGCGTTGCAAAGCTGAGATCCTCGGCGTCCAGCTTCAGAACGGCAATGTCGTTGTCCTTATCGGAGCCGACCAGCGTTGCTTCATAGGTGTCGCCCGATTTGAGGCGGACATGGATTTTTTCCGCGTTCTCAATCACATGGTGGTTGGTTACAAGATAGCCGTCTTTTGTCAGAATCACACCGCTCCCGGCGCTCTCTCCGGTTACACTGCCCCAATAACCGCCGGAGGTGGTATATTGTGTAACAATTTCAACAACCGCATTTGCATTTTTCTGATAAATTTCTTTAATCGTCAGAATCTTTTTCTGCGTCGGGTCGGCATCGCTCAGCGCGGAATCGGAGGGAAGCGATACATTGCGGTCGTCATCTGCGGTGCCGTTTGCGGGGGTATTGCTTGGCTCGTTTTTGTCGGTATTTTCCTCCGGCCTTGTAACGGTTGTGTCGCCCCGATGGATCGAGGTGCCGATTACTCCGCCGCCGATGCCTGCGCCCAGGCAAACCAGCGCGCACAGCGCAACGATTCCGGCATTGCGCAGCCCGCGCCCCTTCTTCTTTTTCGGGGGCTGCTTGCTTTGGTCGCCCGCCTGCGAGGCGCTTGCGTTTTTAAATGCCTGATAAACGGGTGGGTCATTGATTGCCGCATAGCCGCCCGGGGCGGAAGAGGTTTGCTCCTTGCCGTTTTGAATTTGCTCGCGGCTGTAATGATATTCTCCGTTTTGCTCTCCACAGGCGATGTTTTCCGCTTTTGCTTCCGGCGCGGCAACCTCCGTTGCTTCCGGCTGCTGCGTATTTTGCGCCTGCGCGGCGGCATTTTCCTGTGCAGTCTGAGTTTCGGCGGCTGCATTTGCCGCCGGGGTGGTCTCCATTGCTTCGTTCTTTTCGTCCGTCATATGAAAAACTCCTTTTCTGAGGTCTCTTTCGCTTTCGGTTTTATCGTAAGCCATGATTGTGAAAACTGAATGAAAAGGCTTTGAAGTTTGCTTGAAATGCGGAAATTCTATGCGCTTTTGCTTTGCAAACTCTTGCAAAAAACAGCGGAAGAAGGTATAATGACGGAAAACAGGAAAAAAGAGGTGCTTCTATGGGATACGGCGGCAGGCTTTTCGGAGAAAAGGAATTTTTACCGCGGCTGTGCACGCCGCGCCTTTTGCTGCGGGCGATGCGTGTCGGCGACAGTGCGGATATGTTTTCCTATGCTTCCTTGCCGCAGGTGACGGAATACCTTTTGTGGCAGCCGCATGAAAGCGAGCGGGCAACAAAGCGGTATCTGGAATATGCGCAAAAGCTGTATCGCAGTGGGGAAATGGTTGACTGGGCGGTAACTCTGAAGGAAACGGGCAGAATGATCGGCACCTGCGGCTTTGCTTCTTTGGACGGGGAAAACCGCAGCGGCGAGATCGGCTATGTGCTGCATCCCGATTTTTGGGGGAAGGGTCTGGCAGCCGAGGCGCTGCGCGCCGTGATGCAATACGGCTTTGAAACGCTTGGGCTGCATCGTATTGAAGGCCGTCATATGCGCGGCAACGAATCCTCCGGCAAAGTGATGCAAAAATGCGGTATGCACTATGAGGGGACCCTGCGCGACAGCCTCTATGTCAAAGGGCGCTTCCGCACGATCGTGATGTATTCCGTGCTGGAAGAGGAATATGCAAAAAGCCGACCCTGACGGCTTAGCGCAAAATGCTCCGCTTTTCGTGAAAATGCGTGCGACGGCAGCGTTTTTCCCGCGAAAATTATTCACTTTTCGGGCTTGACAATGCATGCAGGCCGTGCTATAATAAGATGTATTTTTGGGTATATTGTAAAACATTGCACCGCAATTTTGCGGGGCAGAGCGGAGTGCGGCTTTGCCGCATCCTTTTTGCGCGTTTACAAAAGCCCGGAAACACCCCGTTTTTTGCGGGACATGCTTTTTGTGTGCATTCGCTCTTTTCCTTATGACGATGGCAGGAAACGGGCGGTGTATCTATAAACAATATTTTAAAGAAGGAGGTGCGATATGCCAACCTTTAACCAATTGGTTCGTAATGAGCGTCAGGAGAAGCAGTACAAATCGAAGGCTCCTGTGCTTCAGAAGGGCTTTAACTCTCTGAAGAAAAAGAGCATTGACCTCAGCTCTCCGCAAAAAAGAGGCGTATGCACAAAGGTCACGACGACTACCCCGAAGAAGCCGAACTCTGCACTTCGTAAGATCGCCAGAGTCCGTCTGACCAACGGCATGGAAGTAACGACCTACATTCCCGGCATCGGTCATAACCTGCAGGAACACTCCGTTGTTCTGATCAGAGGCGGAAGAGTCCGCGACCTGCCTGGTGTGCGTTACCACATCATCCGCGGCACGCTGGATACGCAGGGCGTTGCAAACCGCAATCAGAGCCGTTCCAAGTACGGCGCAAAGCGCGCAAAGAAAAAGAAATAATCTGCGCGGATAGGTATACAGTATTATTCGGAAAAGGCGGTTGCCGAAAATCGACGAAATCCTTTTGTATTTGTTTATAGATACTTTGTTTTTGTCATGGACGGCTTCACGCATTGACGGGATGAAATACTCTTGAGTACCTGTGAATTCATGGCTGTGCCGTGTGCGGCACGGCGAAAACTAATGAAGGAGGGAAGAAAATGCCAAGAAGAGGCCAAATTTCAAAGAGAGACGTTTTGCCGGATCCTTTGTACAAGTCCAAACTTGTCACCAAGCTGATCAACAATATCATGTATGACGGCAAAAAAGGCGTAGCCCAGAAAATTGTGTATGATGCTTTTGCTATCGTCGAGCAGAAGTCTGAGAAAAATCCGCTGGAAGCTTTCCAGACCGCACTTGAAAACATCATGCCGACCCTGGAGGTTAAGGCGCGCCGCGTGGGCGGTTCCACCTATCAGGTTCCTATGGAAGTCAGACCCGAAAGACGCCAGACGCTCGGTCTTCGTTGGCTCACCACTTTCGCAAGAAAGCGCGGCGAGAGAACGATGGCGCAGCGTCTTGCAGCAGAGATCCTGGATGCCCTGAACAACACGGGCGGAGCTGTGAAGAAGAAAGACGAAACGCACAGAATGGCTGAGGCGAACAAAGCCTTTGCACATTACAGATATTGATGTAGAGGAGCAAACTAAGGTCTATGGCTCGAGAATATCCTTTATCGCATACGCGTAATATCGGCATCATGGCGCATATTGATGCCGGTAAGACAACGACCACGGAGCGTATCCTGTATTATACGGGCAGAACCCATAAAATCGGGGAAACGCACGAGGGAAATGCCACGATGGACTGGATGGAGCAGGAGCAGGAGCGTGGTATCACGATTACCTCTGCTGCCACCACTTGCTTCTGGAAAAAGCATCGTATCAACATCATCGACACCCCCGGCCACGTTGACTTTACCGTTGAGGTTGAGCGTTCTCTTCGTGTGCTGGACGGTTCCGTCACGGTGTTCTGCGCCAAGGGCGGTGTTGAGCCGCAATCCGAAACTGTTTGGAGACAAGCAGACAAATACCATGTGCCGAGAATGGCATATGTCAATAAAATGGACATCACCGGCGCCGATTTTTATCGCGTTGTGAGCATGATTCATGAGCGCCTGAAGGCAAACGCAGTGCCGATTCAGCTCCCGATCGGAAAAGAAGCCGATTTCAAGGGCCTTGTCGACCTGGTTGAAATGAAGGCGTATGTTTACTATGATGAGCTTGGCAAAGACATCCGCGAGGAAGAGATTCCGGCGGATATGAAAGAGCTTTGCGAAGAATATCATACCAATCTTCTTGAGTCCGTTGCGGAAATGGACGAGGATATCTTTGAGAAGTACTGCGCGGGCGAACAGCTCACCATCGAGGAGATCAAGAAGGGCATCCGCCTTGCGACGATCGCCAACAAGATGGTTCCCGTCACCTGCGGCACTTCCTATAAGAACAAGGGCGTTCAGAAGCTTTTGGATGCCATTGTCGAATATATGCCCTCTCCCGTGGATATCCCCGCAATCCGCGGCATCAACCCGCAGACGGAGGAAGAGGAAGAACGCCCGGCAGACGATAACGGTCCGTTTGCGGCGCTCGCCTTCAAGATCATGACCGACCCGTATGTCGGAAAGCTTTGCTTCTTCCGCACCTACTCCGGTAAGATCGAAAAGGGCAGCTACGCTTATAACTCCGTCAAGGGCAAGCGTGAGCGCATCGGTCGTATCCTGCAGATGCATGCCAATGACCGTAAGGACATTGAGGTTTGCTATTCCGGCGATATTGCCGCTGCCGTCGGTGTTTCCAACACCACAACAGGCGATACGCTTTGCGACGAAAGCCATCCGATCGTGCTTGAGTCCATGGAGTTCCCGGAACCGGTTATCCGTGTTGCGATTGAACCCAAGACGCAGGCAGGCCAGGAGAAAATGGGCATTGCGCTTGCAAAGCTCGCAGAAGAGGATCCGACCTTCAAAACCTATACCGATGATGAGACCGGTCAGACGATCATTGCTGGTATGGGCGAGCTTCACCTGGAAATTATCGTTGACAGACTGCTGCGTGAATTCAAGGTAGAGGCGAATGTCGGTGCACCGCAGGTTTCCTACAAGGAAAAGATTCGCAAGAGAGTTGAGCAGGAAACCAAATATGCCCGTCAGTCCGGCGGTAAGGGCCAGTATGGTCACGTTAAACTGATCGTTGAGCCCAACGAACCCGGCAAGGGTTATGAATTTATCAACAAAGTGGTCGGCGGAGCAATTCCGAAGGAATATATTCCGGCAGTGGATGCAGGTATTCAGGGCGCAATGCAGTCCGGTGTGCTTGCAGGCTACGAGGTTGTCGATGTGAAGGTCACACTTTACGATGGCTCCTACCATGAGGTTGACTCTTCCGAAATGGCATTTAAGATTGCCGGCTCCATGGCTTTTAAGGAAGCGATGAAGAAGGCGGATCCGTGCCTGACGGAGCCGATCATGAAAGTTGTTGTCATCACGCCCGATGAATATATGGGCGATGTTATCGGCGACATCAACTCCCGCCGCGGACAGATCAACGATATGCTTCCTGTTTCCGGCGGTCAGCAGATCACCGCATTTGTCCCTCTGGCAAAGATGTTCGGTTATGCAACCGATCTTCGTTCCAGAACGCAGGGGCGCGGTGTGTATTCCATGGAGCCCAGCCACTTTGCAGAGGTGCCCAAGTCCATTCAGGATGAGATCATCAGTACGCGTGGCAAGGTCAACAACTAAGGCATGACAAAAGAAAAAGTAAAATGAACGGGAAACCGTAAAGAGGAGGAAAAACAAATGGCAAAGGCTAAATTCGAAAGAACAAAACCCCATGTTAACATTGGTACCATCGGTCACGTTGACCACGGAAAGACCACTCTTACCGCGGCAATCACAAAGACCCTTGCTCTGAAGAACGACAAGATCGAGTTCCTGGCTTATGACCAGATCGATAACGCGCCGGAAGAGAAGGCAAGAGGTATCACAATCAACACCCGTCACGTTGAGTACGAGACCGAAAAGCGTCACTACGCGCACGTCGACTGCCCGGGTCACGCCGACTATGTCAAGAACATGATCACCGGTGCCGCTCAGATGGACGGCGCTATCCTGGTTGTTGCCGGCACCGACGGCCCTCTGCAGCAGACTCGTGAGCACGTTCTGCTCGCCCGTCAGGTCGGCGTTCCTGCAATCGTTGTTTACCTGAACAAGTGCGACCTCGTTGACGACGAAGAGTTGCTTGATCTGGTTGAGATGGAGGTCAGAGACCTTCTGAGCCAGTATGACTTCCCGGGCGATGATGTGCCGATTATCCGCGGCTCCGCAAGAGAAGCTCTGCTGTCCACCTCCACTGATCCGAGCGATCCCGTCTATAAGTCCATCTTTGAGCTGATGGATGCTGTTGACGAATATATCCCGACTCCGGCAAGAAACGACGACCTGCCGTTCCTGATGCCTGTCGAGGACGTGTTCTCTATCTCCGGCCGCGGCACTGTTGCAACCGGTAGAGTTGAGCGCGGTGTTGTTAAGATGGGCGACGAAGTCGAAATCGTCGGTCTGTCCGATGAGAAGAAGAAGACCGTTGTTACCGGCATCGAAATGTTCCGCAAGCTGCTTGACAGCGCAGAAGCCGGCGATAACATCGGTGTTCTGCTCCGCGGTATCGCAAAGAACGAGATCGAAAGAGGCCAGGTTCTCTGCAAACCCGGCACGATTCATCCGCACACCAAATTCCGCGGCCAGGTTTACGTGCTGACCGCAAAAGAAGGCGGCCGCGAAAAGCCGTTCTTCCCGGGCTATCGTCCGCAGTTCTATTTCCGGACCACCGACGTTACAGGCACCATCGGTCTGCCTGCTGACGTTGAGATGTGCCGCCCCGGCGACAACGTGGTGATGGATGTTGAGCTGATCACCCCGATCGCTATCGAGGTTGGTCTGCGCTTCGCTATCCGTGAAGGCGGCAGAACCGTCGGATCCGGCGTTGTTACCGAAATCATTGAGTAATTTTTAAAATTACCGCCTGAAAAGCGGGAGAGGTTCGCCTCTCCCGCTTTTTTCTTGACAAAATACGATGCTTTCCTTTATAATACTCTCATACAGCTGTGCCCCCGATCGGCACCTATTCACCGAAAAGTGCGGCGTGCAAAAGGGATTTGATTTTTATAGGTGCAGCCGACAGGATCGTTTTTTATGGCAGCCTGCTCAATCGAAAAACCGAAGACGGGCTGCTTTTTTCGCGGTTTGTCTTGCGCATCGGCCTTGTATCATGAATAAAAGGAGAAAGCAAATGGCAATACCATTTCAAAAATGCCTAAATTCCAATCAGCTGAAGCTGATTGCGATTTTCGCCATGACCGTTGACCATCTTGCATGGGCATTTTTCCCGGGATATCCTACGGCGCCGCTGCCGCTTTTGCTGCATCTTTTCGGGCGGATTACCTGTCCGATCATGTGTTTTTTTATTGCCGAAGGCTATCATTATACCAAGGATATTAATCGATATACCGCGCGGCTGTTTTTCTTTGCCGTCCCCTCCCATTTCTGTTATCTCTTTTCCTCGCCGAATTTTACTTCCTTTCGTTCCTTTTTGCCCTTTTCCACGGGCGTGCTCAATCAAACGAGCGTGATGTGGTCGCTTGCGTGGGGGCTGGTGATGCTGCGCGTTGTGCATTCCGAAAAAATCCGCAGCGGCGCGCTGCGCATTCTCTGCGTGCTTTTGATCTGCCTTGTCAGCTTTCCGAGCGACTGGAGCTGCATTGCGGCAATGTGCGTGCTGGCGTTTGGCACAAACCGCGGGAATTTCAAGCGACAGGCGCTTTGGATGCTTGCTTATGTTGCGGTGTATGCCGTGGTTTATTTCTTTGCCATTGATCGCCTTTACGGCATTTTGCAAATGGGTGTTGTCCTCTCTTTGCCCCTGCTTTGGCTGTATAACGGGAAGCGCGGAAAAAGTGCGCGCGTCAACCGCGCGATGAAATGGCTGTTTTATTTGTATTATCCGCTGCATCTTTTGCTTATCGGCATTTGCCTGCATTTTTGCTGAACAGAAATTTCCGTCGTGCGTTTTTTGCAAAAGAAAAAAATCTGTAAATGTGGCGTTTTCAGTCTTTACAAACTGCGTGGAATAGGGTAGAATATTCTTGTATCTGTGTGAACGCTGAAAAAGTAGGTTGGTGATTTCAAAATGTATAAGCGTGTATTATTGAAGCTGTCCGGTGAGGCGCTCAGCGGGGAAAATGGCAATATTCTCAATTATGCCTTTATCCGCAAGGTCGGCGAAGCGATCAAGGAGGTGCAATCCCTCGGCGCGCAGGTCAGCATTGTGGTGGGCGGCGGAAACATCTGGCGCGGCAGACAGGGCACCGAAATGGACCGCACCCGCGCGGACCATATGGGCATGCTTGCAACAGCAATTAACTGCCTGGGACTGCAGGACTGTTTTGAACAGCAGGGGCTGGATGTCAGAGTGATGACGGCAATCGAGATGAAGCAATTCGCCGAGCCATATATCCGCAATAAGGCGGTTTCTCACCTGGAAAAGGGCAGGGTTGTGATTTTCGGCTGCGGCATCGGTTCTCCCTTCTTCTCCACCGATACGGCGGCGGTGCTGCGCGCGGCGGAGATTGGCGCGGACGTTGTTCTTATGGCTAAAAATATCGACGGCGTATACAA
>OLQA01000138.1_pt1 | contig 66466 bp, 55 predicted proteins | sample 1673151 | NCBI WGS metagenome assembly OLQA01 (sample SAMEA3136760, study PRJEB25190) | human gut metagenome | biome: human gut; feature: human-associated habitat; material: faeces | place: Austria | collected 2013
AAGGGTTCGGCTGTTCGCCGATTAAAGTGGTACGCGAGCTGGGTTCAGAACGTCGCGAGACAGTTCGGTCCCTATCTGTCGTGGGCGCAGGATATTTGAGGAGCTCTGTCCTTAGTACGAGAGGACCGGGATGGACGTACCTCTGGTGCACCAGTTGTCATGCCAATGGCACGGCTGGGCAGCTATGTACGGAACGGATAAACGCTGAAAGCATCTAAGCGTGAAGCCGACTCCAAGATTAGATATCCCATCGTATAACGAGTAAGACCCCTTGAAGACTACGAGGTTGATAGGCTGCGTGTGTAAGTGCCGTGAGGCATTCAGCTTGGCAGTACTAATAGGTCGAGGGCTTGACCACAAGATTTCTTTGGTCAGCTGTGTAGTATATACTTTAACCCGATTGGTCATTCCAATATGAATTTAACTAATTTCTCCTTAATCTTCTTTCCTTTATTCAGTTTTCAGGGTGTTTGAAAGAACACAGAGATGCACCATTAGCTCAGTTGGTAGAGCACCTGACTCTTAATCAGGGTGTCCCGGGTTCGAGCCCCTGATGGTGCACCAAGAGAAGTTGCAGGGGCTAATGAGAGCAAAGACCATTAGCCTTTGTGACGAAAGACAAGGCTCGTTGGTCAAGCGGTTAAGACTCCGGCCTCTCACGCCGGCAACGCGGGTTCGATTCCCGCACGAGTCACCAAAAGGTAAAAAAGCTGAAAGGCTTATAAATACAAAAGAATAGTTGGTGTTGATGACGCTGAGGGTCCACCTGTTCCCATACCGAACACAGAAGTTAAGCTCAGTGGTGCCGAAAATACTTGGCTGGTGACGGCCCGGGAAGATAGGGAGATGCCAACACAAAGCATACACCCAAAGGGGTGTTTTGCTCTATATTCCTCCATAGCTCAGTCGGTAGAGCGCATGACTGTTAATCATGATGTCACTGGTTCGAGCCCAGTTGGGGGAGCCACAACAGAGTAGTCTTTTGACTACTCTGTTTTCTTTTTATCTAAATTTACTGCTAAATCGGGCGAGAAGGTGAGCGTTGATAAAACAGTCCTGTGGAATGTTTTTAGTGAACTGGGATTGTGCGAGTGCTGTTTAAGAACCAAACGTAGTATGCGAGGCAGTTACTTTCCTCCCTTACAAAGTAAGTTTGGGGAGTCAGAAAACGACAGGTTTTTACCTGTCGTTTTTTAGTGAAATAAATCCTTACGGATTTGTGAAAGACGCTTTGCGTGTGAAATATTCCTTCTGAATGTGAAATACCTACGGCGTGAGCTGATTTATTTCATTTCACTTTCTGCGTAGGCAGAAAATTTCACAATACGTTATGTAGTATTTCACCATTTGCACAGCAAACAATTTCACGGAGCAGTTGATGTGTGGAAACGAAATTTCAACCATGTCGAGCATCTTTTTGATTACGGCCGTGCCGTTCGTAAGGTTATGTGTACAACCAATGCGGTTGAAAGCATAAATTCAAGTTTCAGATAAGTTACAAAAAAGGGTGCTTTTCCAAATGAAATGCACTACTCAAATTGTTCTATTTACGCACAACCGAGCTTTACAAAAAGTAGAATGGCAGTAAGGTTCAAAATTGGGCAATGGTCAGAAATCAACTGGCTGCAAATGAAAAAATCAGTGCCCATATTAAAAAATACGAGCACATGATTTAAGACATTAATATAATTTTTTATGACTTTAAAAAAACTTACACACTTTTCTTGACAAAGCCTCATATCTATTATTATAATGATGATGACCAAGAACTTCCATTCCCAGGAGAGAAAATGTCCCCGGATGGAGGTAATAATTGGTATACCTACACAATATATGGTTTGGAGAATCCAAGGGTTATTTTTAATAACAACACTACCGATCCTGACACAAGACAACAACATCCCGGTATCAATCAACCCGGAATTGAAATAACAGAAGATGAAATGTGGGTGGTAAATGAAACTGCATATAGCCAGAAACCACAGGGAATTACTGTTCATTTTTATCGTCCTTCTAATTGGGAATATTGGGACACAAGAATTTACTTCTATGAAGATAATGATATTCTGATGTCATGGCCTGGTACTCTCATGAATAGTCAAATGGATGATAATTGGTTATCCTATACGATCTATGGTGTGGAAAATCCGAAAGTAATGTTCAATGATTCGAAGAATAAACAGATACCTAGTGTATTGCAACCTGGGCATTTGGTTACACAAGATGTGTGGTTTAAGGATAATACTTGGACAACATATGAACCAGATTAACTGATTCATTATAAATTTCTAAAGATGAATGAGCAATTATGTTTGCTCATTCATCTTTGAAATTAGTGCTACAAATTTTTGAAAGGTTTTATATATGAAAACAACTAGATTAATACGAGTAAATATAGTATTTGCAATATCTTTTTGTACAGTTTTTATTTTAATGTTTTCAAGTTGTAAAGAGCTATACCCTATAACAAAAACTGCTGAAGGATATACATTTGAAATTGATGAAAATCAAAACGCTACATTGATAAAAACCGATATATTGGCTGAAATCATTGAAATTCCTTCGGAAATTTCTTCATATAAAGTCAAAAAGCTAAGTTGTGTAGAAGAAGCTGCATTAGTTGGGGTGTCTCTTACAGGTGTATTTGAGGGGAATAATGTTGTAAAAGAAATTATAATACCTGAAGGAGTAGTGGAAACTTATGGCCCGGCTATAGCTAATTGTTATAATCTTGAAAAAATTACTATACCAGGCACAATGACGACATTTGACGTAGTGCGGTGTGATAATTTAAAGGAAGTGAACATTGTTGACGGAGATACTATTACCGAATCCTTTAGTTTCAGCGATTGTTCCGGGCTTGAAGAAATATACTTACCGGAGCAAATTAACAAAATCAGCACTAATGCTTTTGCTCGTTGCTATTCATTAAAAAATGTGAAGTTTTCAAAAAATGTTTATTGTATAGAGAGTGTGGCTTTCCAAGGATGTACTTCACTTACAAATATTGATTTACCCGACAAGCTATCAGAAATAGGTTCAAACGCTTTTCAATGGTGTACTTCTCTGCAAACTATTGATGTTCCGTCAAAGGTCAGGATTATTGAGAGCTGGACATTTGATGGTTGCAAATCTCTTGAAATAGTGAATTTGCCTGAGGACTTAATAAAAATAGGTGACGGAGCTTTTCGGGATTGCGTTTCTTTAGAGAGAATTAATGTCTATGATGAATGTGATTACATTGCGGACAACGCTTTTGATGGATGTGATAAACTTACAATCTGCGGAATAAAGGGTAGTTATGCAGAACAGTATGCAAAAAAACATAACATACCATTTGAAAAATTGGATACAACAATTCAGTCTGTAAATTAATAATTATCGGTTTGTTGATAATTAAAACTATATTTTTTACGAGAGAATTTTAATATGATGAAAAAAATAAAAAAATATAAACTACCTATCGGGATATTGTGCGTAGTGTTAGTGATATTTATATTGTTGCAAATCTTTTCAAGTGAACATTGGTGGTTTGGGTACACATATGAAACCGATGGATATACAAATAAATCGGCAACAATTGTAAAGATAAACTACCCGTCAGAGAAAGTTGTAATTCCTTCAACAATATTTTTCCATAAAGTAAATGCTTTAGGCGGATATGTTACAGGATACAATTTGTGGGGAGCAGAAAGGAAAGGAATGTTTGAGGATAACGATATAGTAAAAGAGATTGTTGTTTCTGAAGGGATAGAGTATATATTTAACAGATGTTTTGACCATTGTATTTCATTAGAAAGCATACAACTCCCAAGTACTATAAAACAATTCTCTTTTACGAATTGTGAAAGTCTGAAAAATGTTAATTTTAATGGTGATGTAAAAGAAATTGAAAGTTTATCATTTTCAGGCTGTTCTTCATTAGAAACGCTTGTAATTCCGGATAATATTGCTGATCGTGGTATAGCATACGGTGCTTTTTCCGGTTGCACATCACTAAAAAGTATAAATATTCCCGATAATATTACTGCAATACAACGATATGCATTTAGTAATTGCATATCCTTAAAACAGTTAGTTTTGTCTAAAAATATTAAGAGCATTGAATGGGGTGCTTTTGAAAATTGCACCTTGTTGGAGAAAATTATCATTTACGATAAGGTAGAATATATTGCAGATAACGCTTTTGAAGGTTGCGATAAGCTCACAATCTATGGAATAAAGGGTAGTTATGCAGAACAGTATGCAAACAAACATGACATACTATTTGAAGAATTGGATAACATAGATGACTGATTATATTTGCGGAGATTAAATAAAGTCAAATTTTAGAATTTAAATGCCGACAAGTTATAGCTTTTAATGCTATTACCTGTCGGCATTATTTTTGCCTTTTTTGCACCCATAGCAGGAAGGGCAAAATGATTTACAGAAATAAAAGCCCTCCAATCAACCTGGATTATTAAAAAATTCAGATTGATTGGAGGAAAAATTAATGGATGTAAATTGCAATAGCAAGTTGAAACAATTTTTTAAGAATATCATGTTCATTGAAGTAGATATTTGTAAGTCACCGCAGTAAGGAATGTTGTAAACAAACGGCACCCCATAAAATTCTGTGTAAATAATAATCCTTCAAGCAATAACAAAACAGCGGATTGGAGCTTGTAAAATAAAGTGTGTAAGTTAGAAAAAAAACTTGCACACTTTTCTTGACAAAGCCTCAAGAAAATTTGCGTTTACACTTGCAAGCTGATTTGGTACATCATCGTACTTGTCCTTTTCGACATACTGACCGCCTGCAAGGTTGCCGAGTTTAACATCTGCCGCATTGTTTACCTTTTCTGCAAACTGTTCAAATGTCAAAGCTTCGCCGCCAAACAGGGCTTTTAAAATTTCCATTAAGTCCATTTGTTTGCTCCTTTCAATTTATTAGCAATTGTGTGTATGCTCAGATATTTGAGCAATATTAAAAGCCCCCGAAATTCGGGACCTTATAACCATAATCTGTAATTTTAAAGGTAAAAGTAAAAGGAATGTTTCAAACACCCATTTAATGCCCTTTTAAATTCGTTTAATTTTGTTTTAATCAAATCAATTATGTAATTCTTTACCTTTTAACTACAAAAACTGATACAAGGCAAATACGGTACAATTTACAGTTTGCTGATTATATAATGGGAACAAAGTCCCTTATACCTTTAGCAAGTTTGTAGAAACGCTGCATAATTGAATTTTCAGTTAAATATTCCAGCCCCTTGAGAGTAATGCGGATATTTGTACAATCAACACTGACATCACCCGAAAGATATTTTGAAGTTCTGACTCCTTTAACATAGCCTGAGTCGGAAAGCATTTCAATATATCTGTTCCAACGCTCCTTGCTTATTTCCTGTCGGTTGTGATCAATCTGAGAAACATCAAAATCAGAATAATCCATAGCTGCTTTGAGTGTACTCAGAATTTTGTATATACACTTAAAATTATCATTCATATACTGTAATCATCCTTAATATTGCACATTCATAAAATTTGTTTTTATTCAAACTTATAAGGTAGTAAAAATACTTGCAAGAGGCAATAAACCGCTTGTAGTTTGAGAATATGAACAATCTAATTAGGGTACAAATTTTACTCGTGGACTGTGAAAAAACAGCATTGCAAAAAACAATAAGGCACATAACCGTTATCACTTTCGGTTATGTGCCTTTTGTAGTTTAATAAGTTTGTTAAGAATACCACGATTGATTACAGTCCAAAACAAGGAAGATTTCAGTGCGTTAATTCCAAAGTAAGTTCCACCATTAAAGTTACTTTGGGGATTAACTATGTACTTTTTTGTTTAAGTTTGCGGTAAATATGAATTGTATAATCCGTTTTATTGTGTTATTATGTAGTAAAATGGTGTGCAACATTGGTGTTTTGAAAAAATTATGTTGCTGAAATTAAACTTGAAATAACTGACGGGTGGCATATGGTTCGCAAAGTTGACAAAACAAAGCTTCTGACTGTTGTCGGGATAATTATATTCCTGTTTGGAGGTGCGGTGAGAATTTTTTCTCATCTTACTTCCTCGGCGGACAATTATATTGAAAATTTTGATGTTATTATCTTTTCGGGGCTTATTATAGGCTGGGGTGTGTCTGTTGCATATCGCATTGTTCAGAAGAATATACGAATCTGCCTTGTGATATCTGCGGCGCTTATGCTCTTGTGGATGGCTCTTCGTGCCATAAAATACAACAGCCCTGCCGACATCAACACATACGGACGGTATCTTTGGTATTCATATTACATAGCAATGGTGTTTTTACCGCTTATGATGTTTTTTGCAATGCTGAATATCGGTAAGCCCGAAAATACAAATAACCGAAAATATCTTTTGATTATACCTGCCGTCGTTCTTGTGCTGCTTGTTATGACGAACGATTTTCATCAGCTTGCTTTTGTATTTGAACCCGATTTTCACAATTGGAACAAACAATACAGTTACGGTCCTGTTTACTATGTAATTGCAGTGTGGATTTTTATACTTGTACTTTCGTCAATTGTGCTTTCAATAAATCGATGCAGAATTTCCGCAACACGCAAAAAGCTGTGGATTCCGATTGTAATAATTCTTGTCGCAATAATTTACACACTCTGGAATAATCTGAATCACGGATATTCGGGACTTAGAATTTACAATGTTCCCGAGGTGTTCTGTTTTGCCTCAATTGCTCTATGGGAAAGCCTTATTCAGATAGGTCTTGTGCCGTCAAATACGGGTTACGGCGATTTTTTCAATGCGTCAAATCTTAACACTCTCATATTTGACAATGAGGGCAATGTGAAATACCGCTCAAAAAACGCAACAAATGTTTCAAAAGATGTTGTTCTGCAAAACGGTAACAGTGTTGTGATTGATGAAAATATAATTCTTAAAAAGCATAATATAAAAGGCGGTAAGGCAGTTTGGACGGAAAATATATCGGCAATTAACCGAATTAACAGAGAACTTTCGGAAGTAAAAGAGCAGATTTCGGAATACAATGTAATCTTAAAATCGGAGGCAGAGCTGAAAAAACGAAGAGCGGCAGTAGCCGAACAGAACAAGCTCTATGACAGTATAACCGAATTTATCCGTCCTCAGCTTTGCGACCTTGAAAATATACTCAAAAATATTGAAAACAACAGGGGAGATATTTCGGTTAATTATGCCGGTGCTTGTGTTGTTAATGTCTACATCAAGAGAATAAGCAATCTGCTCATTATGGCAAAAAGCAGAAAAATGCTGAATGCTTTTGAGCTTGAAAACAGTATCCGAGAACTTGCCGAGTACATTTCTGTTTACGGAATTTCGTGTTCGTTTTTCAGTAATGTTTCGGGAGAAATTTCAGCCGAAAAAACGATTGCACTTTTTAAATTCATCGGGATTTTTATAAGGCATATAATGAAATGCACAGATGCGTTGCTGTTTAATTTAAAAGTCCATGAGAGATTTATTGATTTAAAAATCAACTGTGACAGCAAAAATGAAATGAAAATTCCCGATGATTTACTTGACGATATTACAAAACTCGGCGGAAATGTCACCACGGAATATGACGCTGACACGCTGTTTGTGTTTGTTCGTATGCAAAGCGGAGGTGATGACATATGACATCCATCCTTGAAATGCGTTCGTTTGTTTGTGTTATATTGATGAGTGTGCAATTTGTTGTTGCCTGTGCGGCAATATACAACGCAACGCAATCTTTTCTTTATAAAATCAGGTTGTGGAAACCGATTTCAGCGGTTATAATTGCAGTAATCTCTTTGACAATGTTTTTGGTAAGCACTCAGGTCTTGGGTAAAATATATTACGATAACCAAATTAATAAAATGGCTGAATTTTTTGGCAGAATGCCATTTGCTCTGTCTGTCGGCATAACGGCATATTGTGCTGTAATGTCTGTGTACATAACGGTAAGGCTTCATCATTGCAGGAATACCGATATTACCGCAATGTCAATTAAAGAAAGCTTTGACGGCTTGCCGACAGGACTTTGCTATTTTGACGAAAACGGACTTGTTGTATTGAAAAATAACCTTATGGAAAGCATATGCCTTGAACTTACGGGTAAATCGCTTAATGTTGCAATGCCATTCAGAGAGAAGATAAAAGAGGCTTCTCAATATGAAAATGATGGGGCATTTACAGTCAGATTAAAGGACGGCAGGGTTTTCAGCTTTTCGTTGTCGGAAACGGAAATTTTTTCAAAACCGTATTTTCAGCTTGCGGCAACCGATATAACAGAGTTTACAAAGCTTACATCAACCTTGGAATATGAAATAGGCGAGTTAAAAAAGGTTAATGCCCATCTGAAAAAATACAATGAAATGGTCTGTGACCTGACAAGAGAAGAAGAAATTCTTCGCACAAAAGAGATAATTCATGACAGGCTCGGCAGTACGCTGATAACAACAAGAAGATATCTTGAAAACGGCACTCTGTCTGAAAATAACAGTAAATTACTTGAAATGTGGAAAAACAATATTTCTGTTCTGAATACCGCAGAGAATGATTGCAAAGACGAAAACTTTGCTAAGGATATTGAAAATGCCGCAAAGCTTGTCGGAATAACGCTTGAAACAGTCGGAAATCTTCCGACTGATAACAATGCGGTTGCACGGGTTCTGACTTTTGCAACAATGCAATGCCTTAACAATGCCGCAAGACACGCAAAAGCAGATAAAATGATTCTTGAAAGTCTTGACGACGGTGAAAAATATATTTTTAAATTTGCAAATAACGGCAGAAAACCGCCTCGAAAAATCAATGAGGGCGGCGGACTTTCTTCCGTAAGAAAAAAAGCGGAACAAATCGGCGGAAGCATGAAAATATCGACTTCCGAAATTTTTGTTCTTGAAATCACAATACCGAAAAGCGAGGTGCTGCAGTATGACAAGAGTGCTGATAGTTGAAGATCAGTCAATGCCGAGAACTTTATTTGAAATGTATGTAAACCAAAGCGAAAACTATACGCTTGCGGGTTCAATAAGTAATGCCGATATGACGGATTATCATTGTGAAAATTCCGATGTTGACCTGATTTTAATGGATATATGCACTTCAATGGGAGCAAACGGTCTTGAGGCGGCTGAAAGAATAAAAGCAAAGTTCCCGAAAATTAAGATAATCATTGTTACCTCAATGCCCGAATATTCCTATCTAAAGCGTGCCAAGGATGCAGGGGTTGACAGCTTTTGGTACAAAGAGGTAAGTTCCGAACCTATTATTGAACTTATGGACAGAACAATGAACGGTGAGCGTGTGTTTCCCGACACAACTCCGAAAATTAAGTTCGGCAACGCAATGAGTACGGATTTTACCGAAAGGGAGCTTGAGGTTTTGCGTGAACTGACAAGCGGTGATACAAACACGGAAATTGCCAAAAGACTTTACATTGCTCCGGGCACTGTCAAGAACTATATACAGTATATGCTTGAAAAAACAGGCTTTAAGTCAAGAACAGAGCTTGCCGTAAAGGCAAGAGAGGCGGGACTTGTAATCCTTGACGATAGAATTAACGACAAATAAATACTTTTTTCTGAATATGTGCCGTTTGGCACATATTTTTTTGCTGTTAAAACAGTATAATACAATTACAGGATATAAACTGCTCAGACGGTGAATATCTTTTGTGCAAAACGCTATCTTTGTCCGATTAATAATCAAAGACAAAGGTGCATAAAATTTATTATTTAATGACAGGAGGAAAAACTATGGAGGCAAAAGGTTCAACTTTTCTTAAAGTAACGGGAATCCTTATGATTGTATTCGGTGTTATTGCATTGGTTGTGTCAATCATCGCCATTCTCGGTATCGCCGCACTTGCAGCTTTTAACGACGGTACATACGATATGACTATGCTTTATGTCGGCGGCGTTTTCGCACTTATCAGTGCGGTTGCTGAGTTTGTTGCAGGTATTATCGGCGTTATCAACGCAAAACTTCCGCACAAGGCAAATACATGTATTGTATGGGGCGTTGTTGTTGCGGTTATGTGTATTGCAGGCGAAATTATCAGCATGATAGGCGGATCACAGTTCAATGTATTCTCTCTTATCTGCGGTCTTGCTATCCCTGTACTTTACATTATAGGCGCTGTTAAGAACAAAGCATAATTATTTTATTATTTACCCCCCTTTTTAATTACCCACCGTAAATATTTTTAGCACAAGGTCACAGCTGTCCGAACAATCGGGCGGCTGTGCTTTTTTGTTTATGTTGTGAAATATGCCGTTTGGCACATTCATCTTCTATCGCAAAATTGTACAATATAAGTGAAAGATATAGGTGAAAAGGGGTGATGTCCGTTGAAGAAAATTTTGCTCAGTGTTCAGAATAATTTGCTCAGTGAGGCTATTCAAAATGCCCTTGTAAAGAAGGGAAGATTTTGTATTGAAAATGTTTTACCGAATCAAGACGGGAAAATTCTTGATTTGTGCATTGCAGAAAGAGTTGATGTTTTACTTATGGATGTCACAAGACTTGCCGATTCAACTATTGAGAAACGGCTTGAGCTTTGTGGAAAAGTAAAGGAATATCTGCCAAGCTGTAAAACGGCTCTGCTCTGTGACGAACAGGCATATCCCGACCTTGCCGACAGGGTTAAACAGGCAAAACAATTCGGAAAAATAAGCTCGTTTTTTTATTCATCCGTAACGGCAGATTATCTTGCCGCCGCACTTGACGCACTTTAAAAAGGAGGTACTGTTTATGGGTATATTTGACAGCTTAAAAAATATGACAAATCAGGCTGTAAAAAACAATGTTTCAAAGGCCGTTTCGGGAGCGGTAAACAATGCGATGCACAAAAGCAAAACATTTGTATTTGCCGATTATCCGAAAAATGCAGATGAACTCAAAAAAATGCCGGAGCTTGACTTTTCGTCACCTCTTTCAACAGCGGCATTTGCTATGCTTGTGTTGCTTGAATATGATGAAAGTCCGGAAAACACAATAGAAATGCTTAATGTATTAAAAGGACCTCAGCCGATGAACGGGATGGATATTCAGTTTTTGCGTGACAGAATCAAGGGCAGGGGATATATTCCTCGCTCATATTTTGAGGGTTCATCCGTGAAGAACGATTATACACCGAATGTTCCGTACAAAATAACCGTTTCCGAGTATGCATATACCTATCAGAGCGAGGGTTATGCAAAGGTTCAGGTTCAGTCGTCGGGAGCAGACTCACCTCGTCCGATTGAGCTTCGCAGAAAGGGCAATCAATGGTTCTTATGGCGTAATCTTGCACTCTCTGATATACGAACTCCGGCTTCGGTTGACCCTTGGGCATAAAGGAGGGATTTTTATGAAAATCAAGAAAAAAGCAAAGCGTATTTCGAGTGTTGTTCTGTGTATGCTTATGCTTTTAACGGCTCTTCCTATGACAGCCATAACCGCAAATGCGGCGGCTCAGGCTTATATTAAATATATCGACACCGAGGTTTACATAGGAGATGTCCTTAACATTATCGTGGGAGTAAACGGCGGCAGTACAGACGAAACCTTTACCTATCAATGGCAGGCAAAGTATCCGAGCCTAAGCTGGGTTAACCTCTCCGATAAAACCGACAGACCCGACTCGAAATTTTCGGGTGTTTTTACAGACCATCTTAAATTTCAGACCTACGCAGAACTTGTAGGACCCGACTCAGGGTGGAAAGATGTTGCCTTTAGATGTAAAGTAACGGGTTCAAAGAGCGGTACTTTTTATTCGGGAAAATGTAACTTTCCGGGACTTCTTGAGAAGACAGAAATTCCTACAATTGGATTTTTAGGCTTGGAGAAACCTGAACAGCGGAAAATCCCCTCAACTACGGCAACTCCGATAAACAGCACTTACTACAGTTTTGATTATATTGAGTGGTATGAGTACAAAAACAACAAAGTTAGCAGAAAGCTCAACGACGGAGAAGCTTTTGACAGCGGTATGTATTGTTGTCAGCTATACTTTAATATGAACAGGGGATATGCGGTTGCCAAGAACGCAGTATGTGGCTTGTACAACGACGACGGTCAGGCGACAATTCTTCAGGATGAAACCACAGGTCAATATTATATTTGGGCATATTACGTTGTTGCAGATAAATCACCTTCATTTTCACATCAGTTCACTGAGGCAGAAATTATGAAAGGCAAAGAAGGAACTATATCGGTTACTGCCAACAATGCCGCAAGCTATCAGTGGCAGATGAAAGTAAGGAGAAGCACAGGAAGATATGTGTGGCGCAACATAAGTGACAACTCATCCACATCAAACAAATTTTCCTTCAAGGGAACAAAAACAAATGCTTTGAGCATCAGACCGAATACGGATTTTGATGAAACTCATTTCAGGTGTGCTGTCACGGGTGAAAACGGTGATGTCATTTACAGTGTATCGGTTAAAGTTACGCAAAAGGTTAAGGCCCGTATTATACTGGATTTAAGAACGGGCGGCTTACCGGATGACACTATTACTATTAAGTTTGATAAATACACTCCTGACGGCGTCTATAATGGCAGCTATACACATGAAACGTTAAACAGTAATGCAAAACCCTTATATGTGTATTATGAAACAGTTCCAGGCAAATATGTCATTACTGTAAGCAAACCGCAATGCGTAACACGGGTATATGAAGTGAATGTTGTTAAGAAAGATGTTAACCTTGTAGTAAAAATTACTGTTCCGTATGATGTCAATATGGATGGTGTTATTAATGTTGTGGACGCAACCTTGGTTCAAAAATACATTGTCGGGCTTGAAGAATTTGACGATTACACTTTTAAAATTGCAGACACAAACGGTGACGGCACAATATCAATTATTGACGCTACAAATATTCAGAAGAAAATCGTGAATCTTTTGTAAAGGAGAAAGTTTATGGGACTATTTGAAAAGAAATATTGTGACCTTTGCGGTGACAAGGTAAACGCCCTCACAAGGCAAAAGCTTTCAGACGGTTATCTTTGCAGCGACTGTAAGCACAAGCTCAGTTCGCTTTCATCAGGCTGGAAAAACAGGACATTAGCAGATGTTAAAGCTCATCTTGAACAGCGTGAACAGAACAGACAGAAATATTCGGCATTTGTTCAGTCGGCAAGTGCCGGCACAAACGAAAAGCTTGTTGTAGATTTTAATAACAGAAAATTCTATTTCACAATAGGCAGAGATTTCAAAAACAGCAATCCTGAAATTTTTGATTTTTCACAGCTGCAGGACTTTTGGCTTGAGCTTGGATATACAACTCTGCAGGATTCCGACCGTGACGGAATTCCTGATGAGTATGACCGCTATGATAACCGTCAGGGCAGGAACAGCGGTTTTGGCAGTCAGTTTGATACAACAAACTCATTTTCGGGGCAAAACGGTATGCTTGATGTTCCGCTTGCACTTCAGCCGTATGTTCGTGATACAAACACATCGTCATCACCGCAAAGAATATCTTCTTTAAAAGCAAAATTCATCGTAAATCATCCGTTCATAACCGATATATCAATGTATGTTGATTCGTCAATCGGTACTGTAAGGAATGAGCTTATGAGAGCGTTTGATGACGGAATGCAGTTAATGAGACTGTGTGAACAAATAAGGAACGGTATGCAGAACAATATGGGCTATCAGCAAAGCGGAATGTCCATGCAGAACAATATGGGTTATCAGCAAAGCGGAATGCCCATGCAGAACAATATGGGTTATCAGCAAAGCGGAATGCCTATGCAGAACAATATGGGTTATCAGCAGAACGGAATGCCCATGCAGAACAATATGGGTTATCAGCAGAACGGAATGCCCATGCAGAACAATATGGGCTATCAGCAGAACGGAATGCCTATGCAGAGCAACACAGTAAATCAGCAAGTTTCACAGCCGTTTACTCCGCAAAATGCTGCGGCAATTGTTTGCTCGGCTTGCGGATATAAGCCTGACGGCAATCCGCCGAAATTCTGTCCGTTCTGCGGGGCTGCCATGACATAACCGATATGACTTTACGGCCGTTATTTCATAATATTTCCAAACGAAAAACGCGTGTAAAAAAAGAAATTGTATCCGTGAGCTATTCAAAAAATCATTCAAATTTTGATTACTGCTGTTCTTTTTATGTGCGAAAAGAAGGTGTAAATTTCCTTTTTGACGCTATCTGCAAATGCGGTTATATCGCTTTTGAAAATGTTTTGATCGACGAAACGGATATGAGACTGCTGTGTGACACCGCCGAAGACGCATTGGAAATTCTGAAAAAATATAATCCAAAAAACAAAGGACTGACAGTCGATGACGCCACGGTTACAATCGTTGAAATCATATTTTCCGACAAAAACAGTATGTCGGTCAGTATGACGGAACAAACCTTGGATTCGCTCGAAAAAGCGTTCTTTGCCCTTGCTGAAAAATATTGCAAAGATGTTTAATCCCTAAAAATAATTGAAAAGCAACCCTATGAAAACAACCCCACGGTAAAATAATCGTGGGGTTGTTTTTTCTGTAACAGAAAATAAGTGCATTTTTCCTTGCCATTACCGTAGTAATTGTTTATAATTAAGGTATGACAATAAAAGAAGGCATGAACAATGCAAACTATAGATGAGGCACTAAACAAACTGAAAAAATCTGATTTTCGCAGTCGGTTTCATTTAAAGCAAAAGGACATTGACTATATTAATGAAAAGGGAATGAATAAAATCCGCTCCCATGCAGAAGATTTTGTCAGAACACGGCTTGCACCAAAATATATTCCGAATGACGGAAAGCAAACGCCTATGAGGGGACACCCTGTTTTTATCGCACAGCATGCCTGTGCCTGTTGTTGCAGAGGGTGTCTTAACAAGTGGTACAGAGTTGCAAGGGACAAACAGCTTAACGAGGTCGAACAGCAGAAAATTGTAAATCTGCTTATGGCTTGGATTGAAAGGGAATACAATGATTATAATTCCAATAAAGAATGATAGATAAGGGCAAAAAGATGAGTGATAAATTAAGCGTGTTAAAAGATTACTTCGGACACGATTCTTTCAGAGACGGACAGGAACAGATAGTTGACGCTTTGCTTGACGGCAGAGATGCACTTTGCATTATGCCCACAGGTGCGGGTAAGTCTATGTGCTATCAGATTCCTGCATTACTTTTTGACGGGGTGACAATTGTTGTGTCACCTCTGATTTCGCTTATGAAGGATCAGGTCGGCTCACTCGTTCAGTCGGGAGTTCCTGCGGCATATATAAACAGCTCGCTTTCATATCCGCAATTTCTCAGAGTGCTTTCAAATGTTGAACACGGAAAATACAAAATCATCTATGTTGCACCCGAAAGGCTGTTGACTGACGGATTTCTCGACACCTGTAAAAAGATAAAAATCTCAATGGTTGCAGTTGACGAGGCTCATTGCGTTTCACAATGGGGACAGGATTTCAGACCGAGTTACCTCAAAATTATTTCATTTGTTGAAAGCCTTGCAAATCGTCCGATTGTCGGAGCATTCACCGCAACGGCTACGAATGATGTAAAAGAAGATATAAAGAAAATTCTCAGGCTTGAAAATCCGTTTGAAATTACAACGGGATTTGACCGCCCCAACCTTTTCTTTGGTGTAATAAAGTCATCGTCAAAGAACGAAAAGCTTATTGACCTCATTCGGGAGCGTGGCGACAGGTCGGGAATTGTCTATTGTGCAACCAGAAAAAATGTTGAATCTGTCTGCGAATTGCTCTGCGATAACGGCTTTTCGGTGGCAAGATACCATGCAGGTCTTGATGAATACGAACGCAGAAAAAATCAGGAGGATTTTGTTTTTGACCGAAAAAATATTATGGTCGCAACCAATGCTTTCGGTATGGGAATTGACAAGTCAAATGTTACATATGTAATTCATTACAATATGCCGAAAAACATTGAAAGCTACTATCAAGAGGCAGGACGGGCAGGTCGTGACGGCGGTGAGGCTGATTGTATTTTGCTCTACAGTCCTAAGGATGTTCGCCTAAATCGCTTTATGATTGAAAATTCCGAGGGCAACGATGAGCTTACAATTGAAGAAAACGAGCAAATTCGTGAGCGTGATTTTGAACGCTTAAAATATATGACCTTTTACAGCACAACAAACGATTGTCTGCGTGGATTTATTCTGCGGTATTTCGGCGGTGAAAAAAAGGCTTACTGCAGAAAATGCTCCAACTGCCTTTCCGTTCACAAGCTTGTTGATGTTACAATTGACGCTCAAAAAATTATGTCGTGTATTGCAAGAACAGGACAAAGGTACGGCAAAACAGTGATTTGTGATGTGCTAAAGGGCAGTAAGAGCGAGAAAATCCTAAAAGCTGAGCTTAACAGTCAGTCAACCTACGGAATAATGAAAGAGGTTACGGCAAGGCATATTTTCGGTACAATTGACTTTCTTGCCGAAAAGGAGTATATTTCAGCCGACAATGAAACCGAGGCTCTAAAACTTTTGCCAAAGAGCCGAGATGTGCTTTTCGGGCGGGAACGGCTTGTGATGAAGAAAGTTGAAAACTCCGAAAAGGTTGTCAAAACGCACCGCCCCGAAGTGCCTGTTAATTCCGATTTACTTGATGCGCTCAAGGCTTTGCGAAAAGGCATTGCATCCAAAAAGAGCGTTCCTGCCTATGTTATTTTTACCGATGCAACGCTGATTGATATGTGCAAAAAATGCCCCGAAACACCAGATGAAATGCTTGAAGTTTCGGGTGTGGGCAGAACAAAGCTTGAAAAATTCGGAAAACAATTTCTTGAAGAAATCGCAAAATTCAGATAACTTCATATACTGTTAAAGGATGAACGAATTCGTTTGTCCTTTTCTTTTACAATTATCAAAATTGCATTGAAATAATTAGTACAAAGTGATACAATAATTACAGAGAAACAACAGATTGGAGGCATTTGTATGGCTGACATATTTGATTACATAAGCTGGCGCGGCGATTTGACATTTGAACAGGACGGTTTTAACGAGCTTGACGCACTTGTGCTTTCACGGCTTTCATATCTTCCTTTTGACGGTGCGGTATCGTCCTGTCTGTTTGATGAAATTACCCTTGAACAGGCGGCAATGCGTGTGTTTGCAACCGATGATTATGAGAAAAATATATTGTGGAAGGGTGATGTCGACCTTTTGAAAGCGACGGCAGAGAGCAAGAGATTCGGCAAAATTCTTGTTTCGGGGTATGTAAACGAGGTTGAGTCCGATGTGAGTATGCAGTTTTCCGCAATCACTTTTGAATTTCTCAAAAAGAATTATTTTATTTCATACAGAGGAACTGACTTTTCTCTTGTCGGCTGGCAGGAGGACTTCAATATGTTCTTCACATTTCCGTTGCCGTCACAGAAAAAGGCTCTTGATTATTTTGAAAAGGCAGTCCGTATGCTCAACGGAAAATTCATTCTGGGCGGTCACTCAAAGGGCGGAAATCTTGCGGTTTATGCCGGTGCTTTCACCGATGAAAATTCAAGAAATCATATTGATTATATTTACAATTTTGACGGACCGGGGTTTTCTCTTGACAAAATCAGGGACAGCGGATTTTATGAAATTGACGACAGAATTTACACCTTTGTTCCGCAGTCAAGCATTTTCGGCATGATATTTGAGCATGAGGAGAGCTACACAATTGTAAAGAGCAATCAAAAAGGTTTTCTTCAGCACGATATCTATTCATGGGAGATTGAGCAGAACAGTCTTATCAGGCTGAAAAGCACTACAAATTTCAGCGTTTTCTTTGACCACACGCTGAAAGAATTTGTTGAATCGCTGACAATTGCTCAAAGACGGGAGTTCACAAAAGAGGTTTTTGCCCTTTTGTCGCTGACCGAAACCTCAACCTTTAATGAGATGCTGAAAAATCCGCTTAAAAACACGGGAACAATCCTAAAATCCTTTGCAGGTCTTGACAGCAAAACAAGAAATATGCTTTTGAAGACAATCTTCGCATTCGTAAAAAGTGCCAAAAACAATTTTTCCGACATAACAGGCGGTCAGAACAAAATTACCGTCAGTTAATTATAAAAAAGCTCATATATGCTCCGATACTTTTTAGCGTCGGAGCATTTTCTTTGCAAAAAATCATTTGTCAAGACGAAATTCCCGTTTTGTCAATTGGCACTTTTGGAATTTGTATTGTCAGTCTTGAAAATTTTTCATAATATACAAAAATCCCGACACGGTGTATGCTGTGTCGGGGTTTTTATTTTGCTTTTTAAATGTCAATAGTCAGTTCAACGGGGCAATGGTCAGAACCTAAAATTTCGGTATGGATTTTTGCACCGTCAAGCTTGCTTTCAAGAGCTTTTGAAACGATAAAATAGTCAATGCGCCAGCCTGCATTTTTTTCACGAGCCTTGAATCTGTATGACCACCACGAATACACGCCCTCTGTATCGGGATAGAAATAGCGGTAGGTGTCGATAAAGCCGTCATCGAGCAACGCTGTCATCTTTGAACGCTCCTCATCGGTAAAGCCTGCATTTTTACGGTTGGTTTTCGGATTTTTCAAATCAATTTCTTTGTGTGCAACATTCAAATCACCGCACATAATAACCGGCTTTTTTTCTTCAAGTTTTTTCAGATATGCCTTGAAATCATCCTCCCATTTCATTCGGTAATCAAGCCTTTTCAGCTCGCTTTGCGAGTTTGGAGTGTAGCAGGTGACAACAAAGCAATTGTCAAATTCTGCCGTGATAACTCTGCCCTCATGGTCGTGTTCGTCAATGCCGATCCCGTAACATACATTCAAAGGCTTTTCCTTTGTGAACATAGCCGTTCCCGAATAGCCTTTTTTGTCGGCATAGCACCAATACTGATGATATCCTTCAAGCAAGAGGTCAATCTGTCCCTCTTGAAGCTTTGTTTCCTGAAGACAGAAAATATCTGCGTCAACATCTTTAAAAAAGTCCTCAAAGCCCTTTGTAACACAGGCACGAAGTCCGTTTACATTCCACGAAATCAATTTTTTCATAATTTACTCCCGTACACACAAAAGGGAGCAAGCATTGCCTGCTCCCAAATTGCCAATTTGTTAATTATTCTTCTGCGGAAAATTCGTCCTTGCCTACACCACAGAGAGGGCATACCCAATCCTCGGGTACATCTTCCCATGCTGTGCCTGCATCAACGCCGTTATCGGGATCGCCGATTTCAGGATCGTAAACATATCCGCAAACATCGCATACATATTTCATACTATCAAATCTCCTGTTCAAAGTCTGTTGTGTAATCGGTTAGTTGTTGGTCATACGATTATCAAGCTGACTTTTTTGATTTTTTATTTTTTAATGATTACTTAAAGTATCTGTTAAGAAGACCTCTAAAGCCTGCGCCGTGTCTTGCTTCATCCTTTGCCATCTCGTGAACCGTGTCATGAATAGCGTCAAGGTTCTGAGCCTTTGCACGCTTTGCAAGGTCAAACTTACCTTCGCAAGCACCTGTTTCTGCATCTACACGCATCTGAAGATTCTTCTTTGTGCTGTCTGTAAGAACTTCGCCTAAAAGCTCTGCAAATTTGGCAGCGTGTTCAGCCTCTTCAAAAGCATACTTTGTAAATGCGGCAGAAACCTCGGGATAGCCTTCTCTGTCTGCAACTCTTGCCATTGCAAGATACATACCGACTTCGCTGCATTCTCCCTCAAAGTTAGCTCTGAGATCCTTGAGAATATCTTCGCTTACGCCCTGAGCAACGCCAACCTCGTGAACTGTTGCGAAAGACGCCTCCTCGTCCATCTGCTTAAATTTTTCCTTTGGTGCCTTACAAACAGGGCAAGCCTCGGGAGCTTCGGGACCTTCATAAACATAACCGCATACTGTGCAATACCATTTCATAATTACTTCTCCTTTGTAATAAATATTAGTGTACTTCTGCCGAACATTTAGGACATATGCCGTAGTAGATAACAAATCTGTTTTCTACCTTAAATCCCTCTTCGGCAAGCTGTGACTCAAGGTCATCAGCATTTTGATTGTCTTCAACATCAATAACTGCTTTGCATTTGTTGCAGACAAAGTGGGGGTGTGGCTCTGTGTTGCCGTCAATACGCTCCTCACCGTTTACATTGCATATAACGCTGACCTTTCCTTCATCCTTAAAAAGAGCAATGTTTCTGTAAACCGTGCCAAGACTAAGGTCGGGAATTTCGGGCTTTAATTTATCATAAACCCAGCGTGCGCTCGGATGAGTGTCCGTACCGCACACAGCGTTGTAAATTGCATTGCGTTTTGAGCTGAAATTTCTTTTTGCCATAATTCATAAATCCTTATGCAATATTAGTCAGTACCGATTGACCAAAATCAGTAATCAGTATTAACTTTGGCTATATTCTATCACGCAGATGTTTGATTATATTTACAATAAAGAATTATAGATAAAAAATCTTGCACAAAGAATTGGGAGGAAATATAGTGAAATCAAACAAAACAGTAAAAATTATCATTTTTACGGCACTCTTCCTGTCTGCGGTAATTTTAATATCGGTAATGACAGGTGCAGTAAAAGAAACAACGGCTGATAACGACAGCGTAAAACTGCCCGTAATAATGTATCACTCACTTTTAAAGGACGAAAAACTGCAAAATGACTACACTGTTTCACCGACTCTTTTTGAAAACGATTTAAAATATCTTACCGAAAACGGCTACACAACCGTTGTTGTAAAAGACCTTACCGATTATGTTTACGGCAAAAAATCATTGCCCGAAAAATGCATTATGCTGACCTTTGACGACGGCTATTATAATAATTATTATTATGCACTCCCTTTGCTTGAAAAATACAACTGCAAGGCGGTCATATCTCCGATTGCGTCAGTGTCCGAAAAATTCACCGAAACCAAGGATATTTCCGTGACCTACGGTCATATAACTTTTGACGATATGAAAGAAATGTCCGATTCGGGCTATGTTGAAATTCAGAATCATTCGTACGATATGCATTCTTTGAAATCACGAAAGGGTGTTTTGCCAAAAGCGGGGGAGAGTGACGAAGCATATAAATCTATTCTTACGGAAGATGTTGTCAAAGCTCAAGGCTTGCTTGAAAATGCAACAGGGAAAAAACCGACTTGCTTTGTATATCCGTTCGGTGCAAAAAATGACCTGACCGAAAAGCTGATAAAAGAAATGGGCTTTTCGTGTACACTAACCTGTACGGAAAAGCCCAATATAATTACTAAAAATCCCGACAGCCTCTACGAGCTGGGACGATACCGCCGTGACCGCAACGAGTCAATGCAAAATCTTCTTATCCGAATTGAAATGCAGTCATAATATTTATACGGCAGATTTTTCAGCCTTGGCGTTTCTTACAAAAGCCTCACACAAAGCTATGAAGATGAAAAACAGCGGAGTTGTAATCGGCTGATAAAGGTTTACAACAGACTGAACAGCATAGCAGATAACAGCCGAAACGCACGCAATCAGCATCGGATTTTCCTTTGCATACTTAACTGCGTTCTTAATCGTACCGCACACAATGGCAAGATAGGAGAGAAGTCCCGTAATTCCGATTGTGATAAGGTAGTTTAGATATTCGTTATGAGCGGCATTTGTTGAGCTGTCACCGTATTTTGAAAGGTCGTTAAAGTACGGACTGAATGCGGAGTAGAACATATCCGGACCTACGCCGAACAGCTTTTCAATGAATGAAGCGTCACCGAAAATCCATATCGACCTTATCCACATAAAGCCTCTGTGCGTACCCCATATATCGTTAAAGCGGATAATTCTTTCAAAACTGCCGAGGTCGGTTTCTGTGTCAATACAGCTGAAATAAACCATAATTCCTATCATGGTAACAGCACAAAGTCCGAATACAACGGCAAGAGCAATCGGCACGGCTTTTGAAATTGTGATGTTTGGTTTTTTGTAATCAATAAGATACAAAATCCCTGTAATAACGGCACAAGCTGCAAGCAATATCCAGCCGATGCCTGAGAAAACGAAAATTTCCTGAAACTTATCAAAGCCCTTGCTTTTGTCGTCAAAGCAGAGCGAGAACAATCTGAGCAGTTTTGCAAACAACAGCATAACAGTTGCGGAAAGGAAAAATCTTTTCAGTCTTACAAGACTGTTTGAAAACCATACAAGGTAAATAATCATAAATACAGCCATGCCGAGAATGCCGGAATCGCTGTCGGCAGTCATAAGAGCCGCAAAGCCAAATCCTGTTGCAATAAGATAAATTGCCCTGAGCAAGGTTTTCTCTGTGATAACCGACATTGCAATCATAACAGGCATAGCGATGCAGATGTAGCTTGAAAGCAGATTTTTGTTGCCGATTGTTGAAGTGAAATCGGTAATAGTCTGTTGGTCGGTGAGAAGAGTAAACATCCCGAGAGGATCAATATAGAATGAGTTAAGTACCGCAAGTGCATAAACTATCATTGAACCGAACGCAAGCGCAACGAATATGTATTCAAAATATTTAAAGCACCTTGTAATCATAAAATATGCTGCGGTGTAAAATGCCATAAGCACAAGACCGTTGTTTCGTCCCTGAGTACCCAGAAGTGCATCCAAAGGGTTTGCAGACAACAGCGTTGAAATGATATTTATCCCGAGGAATACAATAAATGCCCAGTCTATAAACGAAAGCTCTTCATACAAATGCTTTGGTTTAGGCTTTTCAAGCTTTGAGTCTTCCGGCGGTTTATCAACGCTTGCGGTCATAATAATAAGAAATTCCGCAATAACGAGAATACCCGTCAATATAATGAAAAAGTAATACTTGTCATGCCTGATGTTAAAATATGCGTCCGTAAAAAACAACGGAAAAAGCGTGAACATAACAAGCAGATAATAGTTTGTGAGCGCCTGCTGTACCGAATATTTTTCTTTGGGTTTGGCAGGCGGATTTTTATGCTTTGCAGAAGTCATAATAAAATAACCTTTCAATATAATGTACTTCAATTTTATAACGCACACACGATGTTGTCAAGAAATAAAGTAAGTTGAAAGCTCTGGTTTTCGACTTGTTTCGATTGGCATATGCTTGCAAAAGAACAATAATTGCATATTTTTCGGCACTTTTATTCCCAAATTAATACTTGTGGAGAAATTAGTATTGTATTTATCTCCGTAAAATGGTATAATTCCCCTTGAGATGCATTTCCATATTTGCAGGACAAAGACTTTTGTAAAAAATTGTTTATGAATTTATCTATTTGCAGATTGGGTGGTTTTATGAAAAAATTAGTTGTTTTTGGCTTTGACGGCACTCTTGCCGACACAGCCCCCGGAATTTTATATTGTTTCAATACAACAGCAGTTGCAATGGGCTATGAGCCTGTCGAACACAGCGCACTCTACGGAGTAATCGGCGCACCGCTTGAATACGGATTTAAAACGCTCTTTAATATGAGTGATGACGAAATTGAATATGCCGTAAAGAATTACAGCAAGCTTTATTCCCAGAAAGGAAAAGAGATGTTCACCGTCTATGACGGAATTTATGACGCTCTTCGTGAACTCAAGAAAAGCGGTTTTAAGCTTGCAATAGCAACTCAAAAGCACAGAATGTTCACAACGGATATTCTTGAAACCTACGAGGCGTCGGATGTTTTCGACGCAGTATGTGCAACAGATGTCGGTACAAACCTCACAAAGAGTCATCTGCTTTTGCAGGCGTGTGAGCAGACAGGAGTTTCCGTTGAAGAAAGTATCCTTGTCGGCGACAGCACAATCGAGGCAAAGGGTGCGGAAGAAATAGGTATGGACTTCCTCGCCGTGCTATACGGCTGGGGCTTTAAAACCAAGGAAGAAACCGAAGAGTACAAATGCGTCGGCACAGTGTCATCTCCGGCAGAAATCTCTCAAAAAGTCATGGCACTCTGATTACGGTTAGTGCGTGTAAAACAGTGCATAAATAGGATTAAAATTGTAATTTTCCAAAAACAAATCGGGCAGTCATAACGATTGCCTGATTTTTTTATGCAAATTTGATTCTGTATAATAACAATGATACAACGATATACTTTTGCTTGTAAACGGGATGTTTGATAAACAGAAATATGATAGTACGGAATTGATATTGTTAATTACTTTTAATAATTCAAATACATAAATGCAACCGCCTGTTTGAGCATATTAAGCAGATAATTATTCTCCTGTCCGACTAAAACATATATAAATCAACAAAATTATCCATATAGTCTTGACTGACAGTATTTAAAGGTATAAAATCTGATTGTTGATAATATATACTTAAATATTCTATGCAGGAGGAGATAAGTTTGAAATCAAGAAAAATATTGCCGATATTACTTTCGGTAATGGCAACATTCGGAATTACAACGGCTGTGTCGGTTACGGCAAGTGCGGCAGAGGTTACAAAATCCCCCGTACAGTATAAACAGACTGCACAGTCAGGTCTTGCAACTCCAAAAATCTCAAAGGCGGAAAGTGTTTACGAAGGTGTAAAGCTCAGCTGGAACGATGTTGACGGTGCCGCCTTGTATCGTGTGTATTACAAAGGTAAAAACGGCTGGACAAAGCTAACCGATACAACCGCAACTTCATGTGTTGACAATGATGTTTATTCGGGAGGAAACTATACATACACAGTAAGATGTATCACCGAAGACGGAAAGCATTTTGCAAGCGGTTATGATTCTAAGGGAACAAAGCTAACTTACATTGCCGCTCCCGAACTTTCAAAAACCGAAAGCGTTAACAGCGGAGAAAAGCTGACATGGAATAAGGTGAAAGGTGCTGAAAAATACAGAGTTTATTTTAAAAACGGCAAAAAATGGACAAGAATAGGTGATACAACCTCAACATCCTTAGTTCACAAAAATGTTGTGTCAGGCAGAAGCTATACTTATACGGTACGCTGTATAAGTGGTAACGCAAAGAGCTTTACAAGTGATTTTAATCATAACGGAACAGAAACAACATATATCGGAACTCCTCAAATTTCAAATATTGAAAGTGTAAACGGCGGTGTAAAGCTTTCATGGAGCAGTGTTAACGGTGCGGAAATGTACCGTGTGTATTACAAAGGACGAAACGGTTGGACAAAGCTTGTTGACACAACCGAAACCACCTGTGTTGACAGCGATGTTCTGTCAGGCAATCACTATACTTATACGGTAAGATGTATCAGCAATGACGCACGAAAACATCAAAGCGGTTATGACAAAAACGGCAAATCCTTAAAATATATTGCCGCCCCAAAAGTGACAAAAACAGATGTTACCTATAACAGCGTAAATCTTAAATGGAACAAGGTGAAGGGTGCCGAAAAATATCGTGTTTACCGCAGAAACGGAAACACTTGGAAAAGAATTGCCGATACAACATCAACTTCCGTAACGGATAAGAATCTGTCGGCTGAAAAAAGCTATACCTATACTGTACGCTGTATTACTGCAAACGGAAAGAAATTTGCAAGCGGATATGATTCAAAAGGATTTACAGCGACAACCTCTCCGATACCGCCTGTTATATTTGATAAAACAAGCGTTACGGTTGATAAGGGCAAAACCTACACAATAAAAACTACGGTGGCAGACAAATCGAAGCCAATAACCTGGTCAACCTCCAACGCAAAGGTTGCAACAGTTGACAAAAAAGGAAAAGTAAAGGCAGTGGGCAAAGGTTCTGCAATAATAACAGCTGAGGTTGACGGCATAAAGACCACATGCAAAGTAAAGGTAAAGGTTATAAAAATCTATCTCAGTCCGTCAAATCAAAATGCAAACACCTATGCAACGGGCAATACCAACGAAATGGCTCAGTGCGACAAAATTGCAGCAGCAACAGCCAAAGCACTTGACCGTTGCGGATTTGAGGTTATGGTTGCAAAGTCGGGCACACTTATGCAGAAACGCTGTCCCGAATCGGACAAGTTCGGTGCAGACATTCATATGCCGATTCACACAAATGCCAGCGGTTCCGGTAACTACACAGGCGGAACAAGAGTATTTTGCCTGAATTCAAGCGGTAAAAAAGCCGCACAGGCTGTATGCAATTCACTCGGTGCAATCACTCCGGGTAAAGATGACGCTGTTATCTACAAGAAAGATCTTTATGAAATCAATGTTCCGAAAGCACTTTCTTTGTATGTTGAATGTGAATTTCATGATACCGTAACAGGCTCAAACTGGATTCGCAAGAATATTAATGAAATAGGCGAAGCAATATGCAAGGGCTTGTGTAAATATTACGGTTATACATATGTAGCGCCCGCAAAGAATACAAAAACAACAAAAGCAACAAAATCGGCACAGGCTGTTTCATCACAAAGCACAACCGATTCCACACAGCCCGTGACAGAAGAAGAGCTTGTACAAGAACCGACAACAGTAACACCACAGGAGTCATATGAGTCAGTACAAATGACAACAGAGCCGACTCAGCCTGAAACAGAGCCTACAACAACAGTATCTGAAAATGTATATTAAAAAGTAATTGATAATATATTATTCGGAGGAATAGCAATGAAAACAAAAAGAATAGTATCGTTGTTGGTTTCTGTAATAATGGCAGTAGGCACAGTAACAGCAGTTCCGTTTACGGCAAGTGCTTCTGAGCTGAATGCACCGATTGTTTCAGCAAAATCAAGTCTTGCAACTCCCAAAATTACAAAGGCTGAAAGTGTAAACAACGGTGTAAAAATAAGCTGGGGAAGGGTAAACGGTGCGGCAAGGTACAGAGTTTACTACAAAGGCAGTAAGGGTTGGAGAAGGCTTGCAGACACAACCTCAACTGCATACACAGACAAAGCCGTTTCATCGGGCAAAAATTATACCTATACCGTAAGATGTCTCAGTGCAGATGCAAAGAGATTCACAAGCGGTTATGATTCAAAAGGCAAATCCGTAAAGTTTTTGTCAGTGCCGAAAATAACAAAGACGGAAAATGTTTACGGCGGAGTAAAACTCACCTGGAACAAGGTCAGCGGTGCTGAAAAATACCGTGTGTATTACAAGAAAAACAATGAGTGGAAAGGCCTCGGCAATACAACCTCAACATCATTCATTGATACCAAGGCAATGTCAGATCATAACTATACCTACACGGTAAGGTGTATCACAAAAGACGGCAGAAATTTTGCAAGCGGTTATGACGGAAAAGGCAAGTCAATCTTATATACAGCCTCTCCAAAAATTTTAAACGCCGGTGTTGCATACGGCGGAATAAGAATTGAATGGAAAGAAGTTATCGGTGCTGAAAAATACCGTGTGTATGTCAAAAACGGTAAGAACTGGAAAAGGCTTGCCGACACAACCTCAACTGAATTTACGGATAAAACCGCAGGCAGCAAAGGGACATATACCTACACCGTAAGATGTATAAATCCATCCGAAAATACCTTTATGAGTGGATTTGATTCAAAGGGTATAACCGTAAATGCTGCCGATAAACCGTATATTATGCTCGACAAAGTTAACCTTTCTCTTTATAAAGGCAAAAGCTATACTCTGAAAAAAATTATTTCCGACAGCACCAAAAATGTAGTGTGGTCATCTTCAAATACAAAGGTAGCGTCTGTTGACAAAAACGGCAAAATAACGGCAAAATCAAAGGGTGTTGCCACAATTACCGCCAAAGTGAACGGCTATTCCGCAACCTGTAAGGTGACTGTTATTCAGCCGATTAAGGTTGATAAAATCATCTCGACGGCAAAATCACTTGTCGGCAAGGATTCGGGTAAGGGTTGCGACATTATGAAATGGTACGGAAATTATGACACAACAATCAATGCTGTTGCGTGCTGTTGTGCAGGTCAGATGTATCTTTTCAACAAAGCTGGTGCGTTGGATATGATTCCGGGCGGCAAAACCACATCATGCGGTGTTGTTGCCGTAAACTTTTTAGAGGCAGGACAGCTTTACAGTGCAGGCAATGTTAAGCCGGGCGACCTTGTTATTTTTTCGTGGAGCGGAAAACCTACAAAATATGACTTAAGACTGAAAGCCAAGGGATGTAAGTCACTTGACCACATAGAGCTTTGTATCGCTGTAGATGATTACACCATAACAACAGTAGGTGCGAATAACGGTGGCACAGAGTGTGACGATTTCAGAATCAGAACAAGATACAAAAGTAATATTTCCTGTTGTTGCAGACCGAAATATGCAAAATAAACATAAAAACAACCGCTTGTTTAGGCATACTAAGCAGGCGGTTGTTCTTTTATTCAACAAAAAATCATCACAAATGAGAAAAAATTACCTACATATTGTTGACTAATCATAATTAAAGATATAAAATTTAGTTACAGATGCAAGTATCATCAAAACATACTTTTTAGGAGGCATAATAATGAAATCAAAAAGAATAATACCGTTATTGCTTTCTGCAATAATGACGGTAGGCATGGCAACGGCAGTTCCGTTTACGGCAAGTGCTGTTGAAACGAATGCCCCTGTTGTTTCGGCACAGTCAGCAAAGACAAGTCTTGCAACCCCGAAAATCTCAAAGGCTAAAAGTATAAACGGCGGTGTAAAGCTGACTTGGAGCAAGGTAAAAGGTGCGGTAAAATACAGAGTTTACTACAAAGGCAGTAAGGGCTGGACAAGGCTTGCCGACACAACCTCAACCTCATACACAGACAGTAAGGTTTCATCAGGCAAGACATACACCTACACCGTAAGATGTATCAACTCATCTGCAACTAAGTTCACAAGCGGATACGATTCAAAGGGCAAATCCGTAAAATATATTTCAGCTCCGAAGATTACCAAAGCCGAGAGCGTAAACGGCGGTGTAAAAATCAGTTGGAACAAATCAAACGGTGCTGAAAAGTACAGAGTTTACTACAAGGGCAGTAAAGGCTGGACAAGGCTTGCCGACACAACCTCAACCTCATACACAGACAGTAAGGTTTCATCAGGCAAGACATACACCTACACCGTAAGATGTATCAACTCATCTGCAACTAAGTTCACAAGCGGATACGATTCAAAGGGCAAATCCGTAAAATATATTTCAGCTCAGAAGCCAAAAGAAAAGGTATGGGTAGTTGACTATAAAACAATTCATCACGATAGAGAATGGATTGTAACAGGTACTCACGAGGAAGATGTATACGACTATGATTGGGTAAATGTATGTAATAATTGTGGTATGCAGTTAACAGATGCCAACCTAAATGAACATCTCCTTTGGGAATTAGAGACAAATGGTGCAGGAGCATATCACGCTGAGAAGCAGAAGATTAAGGTTGGCACTAAAACAGTAGAAGACGGCTATTGGAAAGAAGCCTATGATGAGAAAGTCAAAGTTGGCGGTCATTGGGAGTATAGATAATTAAATTTGATAACAAGAATAAATCCTTAAAAAAAACAATTAGGGAAAAGAGGGTTCTATATGAGCCCTCTTTTTCTATGCTAAAATAAACATATTCTACTTTTTTTAAGGCGTTTTAAGTAATTTTAGCAAAAAATAAAAGGTGGTTAAAAAACCACCTTTTTTGGTCGAGGTGACAGGACTTGAACCTGCGGCATCTTGGTCCCAAACCAAGCACTCTACCAAACTGAGCTACACCTCGAAATGTTGTTTAATAACAACAGCTTGATTATTATATACCATATTTTCGGATTTGTCAACATAATTTTCGCTTTTTATTCAAAATTATTTCAAATATTTTGAAAATCACCATAAGACAGACCAAAAATGTGGTAGAAAACAGCCGTCCCTGCATAAGAAACGGCTTTTGGTGCAGGTAACAGGACTTGAACCTGCATGAAATTGCTTTCACATGGACCTGAACCATGCGCGTCTGCCAATTCCGCCATACCTGCTTATTAAATTGAAAATTGAAAATGGAAAGTTGAAAATGATTGTGTCAACTTTTGCATAATCAATTTAAATTCCCTTGATTTTTACACGGTGGGGAAACCGAGGCGGAGCTTACTTTCAGATAAATCTTACTCTTCAGCTGATTCCGCAACAGCACTCAAAATGTGCTACATTATTATAGCAGACCGACAGGTAAGTGTCAAGTCACATTTATTTTATCGGTCTGTTTTACGCTGATTATTTTTCAGAATCGGGTTTGCGGATTTTGAAACCGTCATATTTTCCGATGTCGCAGAGGGCAATTTCGTGGCAACCCATTCTTGTTGACAGCGGTGCAAGCTCCATATAGTCGCCGTAGAGGAAAGTAAGGTACTTGTCATATTCCTTTGGCACGGGGAACTTGTAACCCTCAAAGTCGGCATAAGCAACATCGTCAAGATATTCCTTTGGAAAAGCACCGTTATAAATATTTCTGCCCATTCCGTCATAGAGATATTTTGCGTTCTTTTTGTTTTTAAAGAATTTTAAAGTACGAACTTCAAGCCACATACTGAATCTGAGTGGAAATATTTTTTTGCAGAAATTTGTTACAATGCTCTGGATTTTACTGCCGTTTTCAGCCTTGCGATTATTCCATTTATTGAACACCAGCGCTCTTGTGAACAGAGTCACAGCCATATGAATTTTTCGTCCGATTGCTGAATTGGCTGTGTTATCATGACAGAAAATATCAAACGCAATTCCGTTGTGCATTGCGTGATGGTCTTTTGCAAAGTCGGTTGCAAAGAAAGTGTCGTCAAGTCTGACCTTGGCAAATTCATAGAAACAAGCCTTGTCCGTATGGTACGATTGAAAAGTCATATTGCTCGGAAGTTCCTTTGGCGCAATCTCGCAAAATCGGTCAAAATCTTCACGCAACATCATAATATCGGCATCATCATCCCACGGAATGAATCCTTTGTGACGGATTGCACCGAGAAGTGTTCCGCCGCCGAGAAAATATTTTATGTTGTGCTTTCGGCAAATTCTGTCGGTTTCAAGCAGAAATGCAAGCTGAATTTCGTGAATTGAATCAAGTCTGCGCTCATGTGAGTGGGGGATACGCAGAACTTTTTCGGACTTCATCTTGTCCATTATGCAGATTTTCAGCATGGTTTCAAGGTCAATGTCGGGAGTGCATTCGTTTACGGAAATCTTGTTTGAATTAATTGCACAGCCGTCAAGCTTCGTAAAATCACCCGACTCAATTGTACAGCGACTGCCGTAAATATCGTTGAGAACAGCCGCAATCATAATCAGCGATGCGTTGCAGTTTTTGCCGCCGACATTATAAACTGCGTTTTCTTCAAGATTTGTCATTGCGAAAACAATCGCCTTTAAAACATCGTTGATATAAACAAAGGTGCAGCGATCCCTTGTTGCCGGAACAACTGTGTCACGGCGGTTGGCTATATCGTCAAAAACAGGATCAAGCACGCTTGTAAAGTTGCTTGACGCTCCCAAAATTATGCCCGTTCTGAGCGTTGTAACGGTTGATTCGCTGTTCTTCAAAACCGAGTGCAAGGTGGTTTCTCTCGTTCTCATAAGCTGACCTGCAAGCGATGAGGGAGAGGTTGCGTCAAGTTCTGCGTACTCGTTTTCAGAATAAACTCTGTGCGGTTTGGCTTTGCCGTAAATTCTGCTGTCGTTCACTACGACAACCCTTGCGCCTGTGGCTTTTGCAATTTTGGCACAGGCATTTATCTCTGCAATGCCGTCAATCATAATCTGTGGGTTGTTGTCTGTATGTTCACCGCAGATTCCTGTTGTAATTACATAGTCGGCACTTGAAATTTCTGATGCGGAATTATAATCGACAAAATCAAAATCATCTCTTAACAAGAGTTCGCTGTGGTATGATGCCATTGCGTTGCGTGATTTGCCGAGAAGGATAACTTTTATTCCGAGCCTTTTAGCCTCGTTATTGTAGAGAAAGGCATAGCAAAGACACCTTGCAAGTTCACCGCCCGAGATGACAATTGTTTTGTTTCTGAGCTTTGCAAGAGTTTCTTTTTCAACTCCGGGCAATGCCGCCCTGTCGGCCTCAAATTCGTTTAAAAAATCTTTAATACGCATTACTTTATCCTTCGCAATTCTGCACGCAGTTCTGTTGCTCTTATACTGCGTTTTATTCCGTCTTTAAGCGTGGTTTTCGGACTAAAGCCGAGTGATTTTATTTTATCGTTGCACAAAACATACGGTGTGGGGGATGACGGAGAAAATTCGGGTTCTTCCTCGTCTTTTCTGTGAACGAACACTACAGAGAGATTCTTTTCGGGATTTGCCGATTTTACAAGTTGTGCAAATTCCCGCATTGTCACATTTGCGTTATCATTTGAAATGTTGTATGCCTCACCGCTTTTTCCGTTAAGCAAAATATCAATCAATGCCGAAACCGTGTCCGTCACATAGCAAAAGCTGAACTTTTCGCCACCGTTATCTGTAAGCATAATGCTCTGATTTTTTGCCGCACTGACAATCAGCTTTGCCCATTTTCTTTCATCGCTCATTCTGACACCTCCGAGTGTGGGGCAGGGACGGGCGATTTTTACATTCATACCGAACTTTTCAGCATAGCAAACAGCAAGTGTTTCGGCTGAACGCATACTTTGTGCGTATGCACTGTCGGCATCGGTCGGATCAAGATAGCCGAGGTCGTTTTCGCAAATGTTATTTTTACCGCTGAAAACCTCCCCGTAAACCATATATGAAGATATGAGCAGAACTGATTCGGCATTTGACTCTTTTGCATATTCAAGCACATTTGCAAAGCCCGAAGTGATTGTATCCGCAATTTCGGGATTACTGCAATCTTCCTCTGCAACCTCACACGGGCAGTTGCAGTATATTACAAAGTCGGCTCTTTCAATCTCCGGAAAGTTCTTTGACTCTCCGATTTCAATAACAAAATCTTTGCGGAGAGTAAGGTTGCCGAACTGCTTTTCGGCATCTTCACGGCTTTTTGCAAGGGTGATTACCCTTGTGTTGTTTTCGAAAAAATCATTGCCCTCAAGCAATGTGCATATAATGTAATATGCAATAAGTCCGTGACAGTCCGACACGAAAACAGTCTTGTTTTTTAACTGTTGAAAATTTATCCTGTTGTCTGCAATTTTTTTAATGTCCTCAAAAATTTCGGAGGGCAGATTGCCTTTTACGGTACAGTCCATATGGGTTTACCTCTCAGATAAATCAGAAAAGCTCCGCAATTGTGGAGCTTTTGCTTTATTCCGAAACGGAATTATTTTTTCTTTTTTGATTCCTCATACACTCTGAGGGTTTCATCTGTCGGGCCGTCAAACATAACAGTTCCTTTTTTCAGGAAGATTGAACGCGCGCAGATTTCTTTAACCGAAGCGGCATTGTGACTTACATAAAGTACGGTTACACCGCTTTCGATAATCTCTTTAATTTTATTTTTACACTTCTTTTTGAAGGTTGCGTCACCGACCGAGAGCGCCTCATCAACAACAAGAACATCGGGTTCAATGTTGACATTGATAGCAAAACCAAGACGCATTTTCATACCGCTTGAGTATGTTCTTACAGGCTGGTCAATGTAATCTCCAAGCTCTGCAAAGTCGATGATTTTCTCCTCAATCTGCTTAATGTAGCTGTCCTCAAGACCGAGAACATAACCCTTCAGATAAATGTTTTCCCTGCCTGTCATTTCCATGGAAAAGCCTGCAGTGAGCTCAAGCAATGCGGCAACCTTGCCGTCAACGGTGATTTCGCCTTCGTCGGGAAATGCAACGCCCGTAATCATCTTGAGCAGAGTTGACTTGCCTGCACCGTTATCGCCGACAATACCAACCGATTCGCCACGATTGATTACCATTGAAACATTGTTAAGTGCCTTATTTGTTTTTGCATTTCTCGGCTTAAAGAAAAGAGCCTTGAATCTTGCCTTGTCATCTTTGTAGAGAGTGTAGGTTTTGCTGACATTTTTAAAGGTAATAATCGGATCGGATACTTTTGTTTCAGCCATAATATTACCTCCTTAAAGTACATCAGGAAGTTTTTTCCTGAGTCTGTTGTAGTTGAAAATACCAAGGGCGAAAATTACAACAAATTCAATTGCAAACACAAGACATTCCGTTTTGTTTGCATAGAACGGTCTGTTGTAGAGGAAACAGTTGCGGTAGCCGTTTACGAAAAAGTTAATCGGATTGATAAGCATAAGCTTGTTGAGAAACGGCGAATCAAAGCCGTAGGAGTTGTACATAATACCCGATAACCAGAAAATACCTGACATAACGGAAACAATCAGGCTTTCAAAGTCCTTACTGAACGCAGACATCGGGGCTGTTGACCATGTGAGTGCAAGGAAGAAGATAAACATCAACGGACAGTACAGGAAAAATTGCAGATTGTACCAGCTCGGTCCGATTGTGAAAAGTACATATGCGTACATAAATGCCATAAGAATCAGGTGAACAAAAAGCCTTGAAACCTCTGTATAAGTAAGGATTGTTGAAACGGGGAACTTAACCTTTGTAATAAATTGACGGTTGATTCTCAGTTCCTTTGCACCCTGCGTTATGCTGTCCTGAATAAAGAACCACGGAATGATACCGATGAACATAAAAGTAAAGAAGTCAATGGAAAAAGGCTGTGCTCCGCCGATGTCAAGGTGAAGTGTTTTAAGCTGTTTGATACCGCAGGAAAAAGCGAACCAGTAAACAAAAATTGTAAACGCAGGCTTAACAACAGCCCAAAGAGGACCGATTACGGCGCCTTTGTAAGTTTTAATAAGTTCGTTTTTGGCAAGGAGCAAAATCTGCTTTCCGAAGCCACGATGTTCTTTTAAAATTGTAAACAATTATTATACCATCCTATCTCTTTTGTGATGCACAGGCGCCCGCCTGCAAGTGAATAAAATCGAAAAATGTATTATGCACTCTTTAACAGTATATATTATATTACTTTTTCCTAATTTGTCAATCAAAACAAGGCAATTGAAATCTATTTGTAAGATTGAGCGAATCCCCGTTAATTCTGTGTATTTTGAGTGTTCGCAGAGCGAATATGACAACCTGTCACGGAAACCTTTAAAAATAAGGAATAATACTTTTCAGATAACATAAAATTTAAAGGCTGTATAAATGGGGGATGATTAATTTTAAAAATTTACCAAAATTAAAATCCCGAACAGAGCCTTTAAAAGCTTTGCTCGGGATTAATTTTATTGCTTATCAGTCTGCCTGGATTTTTACAAACTGTTCCTGCATATAGGAATAAACCTCATCGGAAACATTTGCAAATACATAGCATTTGTCAAGATACTCGTCACTCGGGAAGATGAATTCGTTTTTCTTTGCGTCTTCATCAATGTAATCGTCATATGCAACCTGATTAGGTGTTGCATAGTTGAGATATTCAAAGTTTGCGGCGGCAATTTCAGGATCCTGCATAAAGTTGATGAACTTCTCCGCATTTTCCTTGTTTTTACTGCATTTTGGAATACACATTGCGTCATAGAAAAGGTTTGAGCCGTCCTTTGACATTGCGTAGTCAAGATCTTCGTTGTTATCAATCATTGTCATAATGTCGCCTGCGTAGTACGGAGCAATTGCCGACTGGCTGTTTTCCATTTCAGTAAATACCTGATCCATTACATATTTTTTAAGAAGAGGCTTCTGCTCTTTAAGTTTAGCGGCGGCTTTGTCAACATCTGCCTTGGTGCAGTTAGCAGGATTAATGCCCTCAAGCTGCATTGCAATTGCCATTGCGTCACGGCTGTTGTTAAACATAAGAATTTGACCTGAAAGGTCTTTGTTCCAAAGTGCGTCCCATGAATCGGGCTTTGTTTTAACCTTTGTTTTGTCATAAACCATACCTGTTACGCCCCAGCTGTAGCATACGGTATATTTACCTTCGGGATCGCAGGCAAGCTTTTTGAAACGATCCATAAGATTGTCGTAGTTAGGAATATTGTCAAAGTTAAGCTCCAACAGCATATCCTCATCAATCATTCTGCTGATCATATATTCGGACGGAATGACAACATCATAGCTTACATTACTGTTTTTCAGCATATTGTAAAGCTCTTCGTTGGTTTCATAGGTTGTGTAGTTTACCTTGATGTTGGTGCGTTTTTCAAACTCCTCGATAATGTCGAGTGAGTCATCTTCGCCGTTTGAAATGTACTCGCCCCAGTTGTAAACATTAACTTCTCCTGCGTCAGCTGAGTCAGCCGAAGCACCTCCGCCACAGCCTGAAAGGCAAGCCGCACATGTTGCCGTCATTGCAGATGCAAGGACAATGCTGATGATTCTTTTCATTTCTCAATCTCCCTTTAATAAAATTTTTAAAATCAAGTTCTCTTTTTCTGCACCTTTTCTTCGTGTCTGTCACGCAGGTTGATTACAACCATGACAATGAGTACAGCAAGGAAAAGCAGTGCGGAAAGAGCGTTGATTTTCGGTGAAATTCTCCTGTGAGTCATCGAGTAAATTTCAATTGAGAGGTTCTGAAACTTTGCGCCTCTTGTGAAATATGTTATGATGAAATCGTCAAGAGAATATGTAAAGCTCATGAGCAGGCCCGAAACAATGCCCGGCATAAGCTCATGAATAATTACCTTGTAAAATGCCTGCCATTGGTTACAGCCAAGGTCAAGGGCGGCGTCATAAATGCTCTGATCCATTCGTTTGATTCTCGGCATAACATTAAGCACAACAAACGGAACACAAAAGCATATGTGCGAAATCAAAACGGTGAAAAATCCCATTTCAAAGTTAAAGATAACCCCGAGAGTCGTAAACAAAAGCATAAGCGAAACACCCATTACAATGTCAGGGCTGATAATCGGAATGTTTGACGCATTCTGAATAAGCATTCTTTTTTTGCCCTTGAAATTGCTGATGCCGATTGCGGCGGCAGTTCCGAGGATTGTTGCAAAAACAGATGCAAGAACGGCAATAATAACAGTGTTCCACAATGCGTTCATAATATTGTCGTCACGAAAAAGCTGTACATACCATTTGAATGTAAATCCTTTCCAGACGGTAGTTTTGCCGTTGTTGAAGGAATAGAAGATAAGTACGGCAATGGGCGAATAAAGGAAAATAAGCAGGATTGCAATGTAAATTTTTGAAAGAATACCTGTTTTCTTTTTCATTATGCAATCGCCTCCTCATCACCGAACAAGTTCATGATTATCAGGAACACGAAAATAAAAATCATTAATATCAATGAAATTGCCGAACCCGTGTTTTGGTCTGTCCAGAATATTTTTTCAATGACATCACCAATCATAATGTCGTCCGGACCGCCGAGATACTGTGCAACCAGGAATGTGCTTGCACTCGGAACAAATACCATTGTCACACCCGAAATAATTCCGGGAACGCTGAGCGGTGCGACAACCTTTCTGAATACGGTAAAGTTGTTTGAACCGAGATCCTGCGCCGCCTCAATAAGACCGTTGTCGATTTTGCTCATAACGGTGTAAATCGGCAGAACCATAAACGGAAGATATTCATACACCATTCCGAGAATTACCGCACCCGTGTTGCCGATGTAGGTTGAATGAATACCCAAAAGCGAGAGCATCATATCAATCGGACCGTTGTCCTGCAAAAGCGTTACCCATGCGTAGATTCTTAGCAGAAAGTTCATCCACATAGGAATCATAAGCAACATAATGAGCGTGTTCTGGGTTGATTCTTTCATTCTCGTGAGAAGGTATGCAAGCGGATATGCAAGTACAAGACAGATTGCTGTTGAAATAAGCGCAATCCAAAGTGATTTTACAAAAATGTTTGTGTAGTAAAACGCATTTGTAAATGCCTGAAGCGAAAAATTACCGTTCTTGTCGGTAAAGGCGGTAAAGCCGATCATAATAATCGGAATCATTGTGAAAACAACCATCCAGATTATGTAGGGAATAGAGGGCTTGCGTGATTTCATTTATCAGCCCTCCTTTTCCGAAAACTCTGAGATTACCTCAAACCGAGCCTTTGAAAAGTTGAATGAAAGCGGAACATAGGTTGCAACCTGCTCGTCCGTATCGCTGAGCATAAGCCACTTTCTTTCGTCCGATTCAAGAATGATTTCGTTGTGTTCACCCTTGTAAACTACGGATTCAATGTACAAATCCTTTAAATCGCCCACGCCGTCGCCTGCAAGCGAAAGAGCGTCGGGCGGCAGAGTGATTTTTAGCTTTGTACCTTCTTCATAGTATTTATCGGGGACGGTAACGGTTTCGCCCTCAAGCTCAAATTCAAATGAATTGTCGTTCTGATTTGCGTATGTAACGGTTGTCTCAATAACATTATCGTAAAACGGAAGAAGCTTGTTCATAATCTGAATGTTGAACGGGATAACCCTCATACCGATTTTGCTTCCGATTTCAGCCGATTTGGTGGAGTGGATAAGAATTTCACACTTTCCGCATCTTACGCTCATCTCATAGTGAACACCCTTGAAGGTTGTGTTCTCAACAGTTCCGACAAGCTGACCGTCCTCGGGAGAGGTAACTTCAATATCCTCGGGACGGATGACAACATCAACAGGAGTATTCCTGCCGAATCCTTTGTCAACACATTCAAGCTCTTTGCCGAGAATTTGAATTCTGCAGTCATCAAGCATAATTCCGTTGAGAATATTTGCCTCACCGATAAAGTCTGCAACAAATGCGTTCACAGGCTCGTTGTATATATCCTCGGGAGAACCAATCTGCTCGATTACACCGTTGTTCATAACAACAACACGGTCGCTCATGGTCAGAGCCTCTTCCTGATCGTGAGTAACATATATAAATGTTTTCTGAGTTTTCTGCTGAATCTCCTTAAGCTCAAGCTGCATACTCTTACGCAGTTTAAGGTCAAGAGCACCGAGAGGCTCGTCAAGCAGAATGATTTCGGGATCGCACACAAGCGCTCTTGCAATTGCAACACGCTGCTGCTGACCGCCCGAAAGCTTTGCAACGGAACGCTTTTCATAACCCTTGAGGTCAACGGTTGCAAGCATATCGGTTACACGCTTTTTTATTTCATCTTTCGGCATCTTTTTAAGCTTGAGTCCGAAAGCCACATTATCAAAAACATTGAGGTGGGGAAACAAAGAATATTTCTGGAATACCGTGTTTACATTTCTTTTATTCGGAGGAGTTCCGTTAATTCTTTTGCCGCCGAAAATGACATCGCCGCTGTCGGGTTCAACAAAACCGCCGATGATGCGCAGGGTTGTGGTTTTACCGCAGCCTGACGGACCGAGAATAGTTACAAATTCCTTTTCATTTATATCAAGGTTGATGTGGTTAAGAATTACCTCACCGTCAAATTTGATGAAAATATCCTTGAGTGAAACTATTGTTTTCTTTGATGTCTGTTCCATTTATGCACCCCTGTTCCGTTGTGATAACAGTAAAATCCGTAAAAAATAAAGCGGATTGTGTCAGCCTGAAAAATGCAGGCGAACACAGTCCGCTCTGCCGTTTCTGCAAAGACATAACCATGATGCTCAGAATTTTTGAACAGAAAAATAAGACGGCTGTGTCGCCCCGTCCTTTTTCTTTACACAAAATCCTTATTAACCGCTTAAAAGCGATTGCACGCAATACAATTTAAATTTTCCGAAATGTCACCCGTCACATAAGCATCAGGGGACAACTGCTCTTTGATTATATTCTAAATGCACAAAAATGTCAATCAATATCGTGTAAAAAGAAAATCAAATTTGCATCACTAATATTCTTTTAAAGAAGTAAAGCTCATACATAGTCAAAAAATGTTAAATATAATGCTTTTTGGTGCAAAATTATTGTTGAAAAAATTTTACAACCGTGTAATCTGCACAAAAAACAGCCCTCGAATTTGTAACATAAAGTATGTACTTTTTTGGTGAAATTTGTTATAATGAAATCGAGAATTTTATGAAAGGATGTTTTCCCTATGAAGAAAGCAAAAAAGATTGCAAGTCTTGTTGTTGCGTCTGCGCTTCTGACATCTTCTTTTGCGGCAATTACCTCCGTAAATGCTGCCGAGGTTGATTCCGCACAGACTGCATCTGCCGACAGTACCCTTCGTGATAAGGTCGGCGACGGTGTTATGCTCCACGCATTCAACTGGTCTTACAATACAATCAAAGAAAACCTTCCCGCAATTGCAGCGGCAGGATACACAACAGTTCAGACTTCTCCCGTTCAGCAGCCAAAGGACTACTCAACCTCAGGCGATGTAACAGGTCAGTGGTGGAAGCTTTATCAGCCGATCAGCTTCCATATTGCAGAGGAGTCATGGCTCGGCACAAAGGATGATCTTAAATCACTTTGTGATGAGGCTGACAAATACGGCATCAAAATCATCTGCGATATCGTTTCAAACCATATTGCAAATGCCGATGAAGCTAGGCCGGAGACTGTGAGCAATCAGGTTAAAAAGTACGAGCCTGAGTTCTATAAGAAAAGAAAAACCTACACCCGTACGTACAAAGGCGATGCAAACGACAGTTCGGTTCAGGCAGTTGTTCAGGGTCATGTTTCAAAGTGTCCTGACCTTGTAACAAACGATACTGCTGTTCAGGGATACATTATCAACCTCCTCAAGGAATGCATCGACTGCGGTGTTGACGGTTTCCGTTTTGATGCCGCAAAGCATATTGAAACAGAGGATGACGGCGAGTATGCGTCAGACTACTGGAAGAATGTAACAACCTCGGCTTCTTCTTACTACACACAGAAAACAGGCGATGACCTCTACATCTACGGTGAAATTCTTAACAACTGCGGTGCAGACAGAAGCTACTCCTCATACACCAAGTATATCAATGTTACTGACAACAAAACGGGCGACGCAGTGCTTTACAATGTCACAAAGGGTAAGGCAAGCACAGCTACCAATGCGAAATACAAATCAGGTGTTGCAGCGTCAAATGCAGTTCTCTGGGCAGAAAGCCACGATACATACGAGGGCAGCTCGGGTTCATCGGGATTCTCAAACACTGCCGACGTTTCGGATGAAAATGTTGTAAAGGCATGGGCAATCGTTGCATCAAGAAAAGATTCAACAGCACTTTTCTTTGCCCGTCCGGGAACAGCTCTCATGGGTAACATTTCAACGGATTCAACTTACAAGAGCACAGCTGTTTCCGAAATTAACAAGTTCCACAACCTTTTTGTAGGTCAGTCGGAAAAGCTCGGTTCTTCAGGCGACATTGCTTATGTTGCAAGAGGCACAAGCGGTATCGTTCTTTCAAATTGTAAAGGTACAAACGCAAGCGTAAGTATTTCCGGCACAGGTCTTGCAGACGGCAAATATACGGATACGGTTTCAGGTGCTGAGTTTACGGTTGCAAACGGCGTTCTCACAGGTTCAATCGGCAACACGGGTGTTGCTGTTGTTTACAACGGTACAACAACCCCGAAGGCAATAAACTCTGTTGAAAGCGGTTCGTTCAGGGGCGACACAATGACCCTTACACTCAGTCTTGAAAACGCAACATCGGGTACTTACTGTCTTGATGATTCAACTCCTGTTAAGTTTACGGGTACAACATCAATCCGCATCGGTTCAGATTATAAGCCGGGCGAAACAATCAATCTCACAGTTACGGCAACCGACGGTGTAAAGACTTCTTCAATGGTTTATAAGTACGCAAAGAGTACCGCTCAGGAATCGGGAGTGTATGTATTCTTCAACCCTGCTAACAAGAAGGGCTGGTCAGCACCTTACCAGGTTTACATCTTTGATGAAACCACAAACAAGGGTACTGTTTACAAGAATGCAAACTGGCCGGGCGAAGCAATGACTCTTGATCCTGCAACAGGTTACTATTACTACGAAGTTCCGAAGTCATCAAGTATTTCAGCTGATGAGGATGATGAAAATCAGGCTGCGTCGGATTTTGACCTTTCAACTTCAGCCAACACAAGAGTAATCATCTCTGAAAAAGGCGGCGAGCAGTATCCGGGCAGAACAGGTACACCTATCAGCCTCAACGGTTCATCAAAGGCATTCTCGCTTACAAAGGCAGGTACATGGGAGGATACAACTCTTACACCTACAAAGGTTGAGATTGAGGCTACTGATGTTACAAAGGGTTCTGCAGCAGAACCTACAACAAAGCCTGTTCCGTCAACTCAGCCTACAACCGCACAGCCCGCAACAGAGCCTTCGGGCAATGCTGTTTACGGTGAAGTAAACGGTGACGGTGACATTACAGTCGTTGACGCTACACTCGTTCAGAAACATGTCGTTCAGCTTGAAACACTTTCGGCTGACAAGCAGATTCTTGCTGATGTTAATGGGGATAATACAATCTCTGTTGTTGACGCAACATTGATTCAGAAGTACATTGTTCAGCTCAAAGACTGGGGCCGCACGGGTGATGTTTATCAGGCAGAACAGCCTACAACACCTGAGCCGACTACCGCCGAGCCTACAACCGTAAAGCCGACTGCACAGCCTACAACAAAGCCTGCTGACACATACACTCTTTACTTCAAGACTAAGCTTGGCTGGATGACATCTGACGGTGTTTCACTCTTTGCTTATGACCTTGACACAGGTGCAAGCTATCAGTTTGAGCAGGATACAGACGCTTACCCGAATGTTTACACAGTTGAAGTTCCTGCAACAGTTTCAAATGTCAGCGTTTATCGTTCTCTTTCAGAGGTTGACGAAAAGCCTGTAGGCGGTGATGACGGTAATGTTTACAATTGCTGGGATGCAACAGTTTCAAAGACAAACAACTGCATCTCACTCAGCAATGACGAAGCTGTTTCAACAGCTCCGTATGTTCCGGAGCAGAAGCCTGCATTCACACTTTCAAGAGTTTACTTTGATAACTCAAAGGCACACTATACTGATGTTTATATCTACGGTTGGGCAGAGAGCGGACTCGGCAACGCAGCAGCTCACATGAATAAGATTGCAGGTACAGATATCTGGTACTACGATTTTGACACACCGCTCAGCCCCGGTTCAAACTGTTTCCTCTTTAAGGACACAGAATCAACATGGAAAACACAGACAAACGACTTGACAGTTGCTGACGGTAAGAACTGTTTCCGTGCAAATCCGGGTTCAAAGTCCGGCGGTGTCTGGGTAAGCTATTCAGAATAACAGAACTACAGAACAACCTTTTCTTAATATTCTGCTAACAGTAAAGCATTCCCTCCGATAAAATTCGGGGGGAATGTTACTTTTAATATGATTTTACTTGAAAAAGAATGTAATATACAGTATTATATTAGGAGTATTAAACCGAAATTTAAGTGAATTTATGGACGGGAATTTATGAAAACAGAGCAGATTTTTCAGGAATTTGAACAAAGGCTTGAAAAAGAATATTATGCACAGCTTGCAAGCAAAGAAATTCTGACTGTTCCTTTGCTTATTGAGATTTTTCTTGACGATGATTACGCAAATGCTCACTGGGCGGAACAGGTTCTTGAGTATATTTGCGAAGTAAATCCGAAACTTGTCTATCCGTTCTTTGAATTTGTTGCCAAAGGTCTTGACAACTGCAACGGCTTTCTTGCGTGGAATACCTGGAAGATGATTACAAAGCTTTTGCCGACTGACACGGAAGATAAATTTGAAAGCGTAAAAGAAAGGTTTTACGACGCACTTGCTTCAAAAACACCGGCAGAATTTTCCATAGCCTGTGATTGTGCCGTGTCCGTTTTCATTAACAAAGCGGATGAACAGAAAAAATTGCTTGATATTTTGAAGAAATCCGCTGAACACAAGTTTTACATTGGCGATACCGAAATTGAAAACAGCGGAGAGATAGCCAAAGAAAAAGTACAGTTATTTCTTGAAAGAATAATGAACTATAAAACAAAAGCGGAGAACAATTGTTAACTGATATAATCCCCTTAAAGTAGACTCTTGAAAAACATGGTTTTCAGGGAATGCTTTAAGGGGAGTTTTTATGTAAAAAAGAAGAAAAAAAGTACGGTACTGAAACAGGATAAGACAACTGTTAAATCATATTTTCGGATTTTACAATACCATGTTACAAAAAATCCGCAGACGGTAAAATCTGCGGATAAAATGTTTAAAATTATAATTAAAATGCCTCTATAAGCGGATTGACTGCACCCGGCTGTATTTTTTCGGGATGGTCAATATATTCGATTGCCTTGCCGCAACCGTTGATAACGCAGTCAGCGGCGGCTTTGTGAACTCTTACTTTCAGCTTTGTAGATTCGCTGAGAAGCCTTGCAAATCCCGTCAGCTTGGCAAGACCGCCTGTCAAAATTATACCGTCAGTGTAGATGTCACCGACAAGCTCGGGCGGAGTCTGTTCAAGCACATCTTTAATTGCTCTGATAATGTTAAACGCAATATCCTCAATTACAGGCTTGATTTCGGCATAGCCAACATCAATAAATTTGGGCAGACCGCTTACGGCATCTCTGCCTTTAACTCTGAAAAGCTTAGGCTCTTTCGGAATTTTTACACAGCCAACAGCCTTTTTGCAGGCCTCTGCCATGTTTGTGCCGATAATCAGGTTATGCTCTTTTCTGATGTATTTAACAATTTCTTCGTCCATTGCACAGCCTGCCGACTTTATGCACTTGGAAACCGAAATTCCACCGAGAGAAAGCACGGCAATATCTGCCGTACCGCTGCCGACATCTGCAATCAGAATGCCGTGAGGACTTGTTATGTCGAGCGAACAGCCCATTGCCGCCGCTTTTGGTGCTTCAATAAGATACACCTTGCGAACACCGATTGAGCTTACTGCGTTTACAACAGCTCTTTTTTCAACCTCTGTAACCTCACTCGGGATTGATGCAACAACCCTCGGCATAGTCACCTTTGACGGACTGACCTCTTTTATAAGAATTGAAACCATATCCTCAACAAGTTCGGAGCGTGAAATAACACCGTCATCAATCGGGTGCATTGCTCGTATGCCTGCAGGCGTTTTGCCAATCATCTTATAAGCCTCGTTGCCGACGCCGACAATGTCGTAGGTGTCAACATCAAACGCAACAACGCTCGCCTCATCAAGCACTATTCCTTTATTTTCAATAAAAACTCTTGTTCTGTCAGAACCGAGATCAACAGCTATATCCATTTTAATCACTCCAATGCTATATCAGCAGAGATGTGCAAAGCGTACAGCAACAAATCTCGCCGCATTTGCACTTGTTAAGTATTCTTGCACATTCGCCAAGCGTACTGCCTGTTGTAATAATGTCGTCAATAATCAGTATTCGCTTGCCTTTGATTAAATTCTTGTCAATCGGCGAGTAAACGCCTATAACATTTTTTGCCCTTTCAGCCGCTTTTATGCTGTGCTGGGTTTTATTTTTCTTTGTTTTGGCAAGCAGGTCGGCATACTCAATGCCAAGAAGCCTTGCACATTCCTTTGCAAGCAACTCAGCCTGATTGTATCCACGCTCTCTGAGAGTATCCTTGTGCATCGGCACACAGGTGACAAGGTCAAATTCCCTGTCACGGTAAACATCTTTTATTGAACGAACCATTTCGTGTGAAAGCAATTCGGCATATGCACCGCAGTTGTGAAATTTAAAGTTAAGAACAGCCCTGCGAAAAATTCCGTCATAGGGGAAAGGAGAGGTGCAGATGTACCCTCCCGTTGCATATCGTACAAGCGACATTTCGGGGAATTCTTTTCTGCATTTGTCACAACAGCTTTTGTTCGGTTCAATAACCCTTCCGCAGTACGGACAACGAACCGTAAAGAAAAATCCTTTTATCGTGCCGAAAACTTTCTTAATAAAGTGTGTCATCTCTCAGTAAAAATTCTTTAAGACCGCTGTACCGTTTTGTACGGCGGTTATTGTTTACCATATATTCAACGGTTGACGGATTGCCGACAAGCACAAGCGTTTTCTTTGCCCTTGTAACAGCGGTGTAGAGCAGATTTCTGTAGTAAAGCTGAGGAGGACCTGAAAACATCGGTATAATAACTGCATCAAATTCATTGCCCTGACTTTTATGCACCGTGATTGCGTAGGCAAAATCAAGGTCGCCCGCAAATTCAAAGGTGTATCTTGCAATCTTGTCAAAAAATTTAACGACAAGCGATTTTGTCTTTCTGTCAATTTTTGTGATGATTCCTATGTCACCGTTGAAAATTCCTTCACCCGTTTCGCCGTTTTCACGAAACCAGCGAATATCATAGTTGTTTTTTATCTGCATAACCTTGTCGCCTGTACGAAAGGTTTTTGAACCGATTGTGATTTCCGCCTTATCGTCATCCTTCGGATTTAGCGCCGCCTGCAATTTGTGGTTAAGCTCGGCAGTTCCGAGTTCACCTTTTTTGGACGGAGCAAGCACCTGAATGTTTTCAAACGGAGAATATCCGTATGCCTTTGGCAGACGATTTGCACAAAGGTCAGCTATTACCGCTGAAACTTCTGATTTGTTGTTCCTTTGAAGAAAGAAAAAGTCCTTGTCAGCGGAATTAAGAATGGGTATTTCACCGTTCACAATCTTATGTGCGTTTGTGATAATAAGGCTCTGCTGTGCCTGACGGAAAATTTCATTCAACCGTACAACGGGAATAAGTCCGCTTTCGATAAGATCGCCGAGCACATTACCCGGACCTACGGAGGGGAGCTGGTCGGAGTCGCCTACAAGAATAAGTCTGCATCCTGTGGAAAGCGCTCTCATAACGCTTTCCATAATGAATGTGTCCACCATTGAAACCTCGTCAACAATCAATGCGTCGCATTTCAGCTGATTGCGTTCGTTCTTGTTGAAAACGGGGTTGTCATGTTTATCCCAACTGACCTCAAGCAGTCTGTGCAGAGTTTTTGCCTCATCGCCCGTGAGCTCGCTCATTCGTTGAGCCGCTCTGCCTGTGGGGGCAGAAAGCAAAACAGTTTTGCCGTTTGCTTTCATTATTTTTATTATAGCATTGAGGGTTGTCGTTTTTCCTGTACCGGGACCGCCCGTCAGAACGAGCATACCCTCGGTAAGTGCCATAGTGATTGCTTTCTTTTGCAAATCGGCATATTCGATTCCGTCCTCTTTTTCACATTTTTCAATCGCCTTGTCAATATTTTTAATTTTCTCTGACGGAAATTTAAGCAACATTTTTATTCTTGACGCTATGTACATTTCGCAGAGGTGAACATTGGGAGGGAACACAAATTTTTTGCCGTCAATCTTATCTTCGATAAGCGAACGGTCAAACAGCATTTCTTCCATGCACTCCGAAACCTTTTCACCGTCAATTCCGAGAAAATCGGTTGAAACCTTCAGCAGCTTTTCCTTTGGCAGACAGGTGTGACCGTTTCGCTCGTTATGATGAAGAATGTATACGATTCCTGCACGCATACGGACATTTGAATCGGGTTCTAATTTTTCTTTTTTAGCAATAAAATCCGCACTCTCAAACGATACCCCAAAATCACCCTGACAGAGAATGTACGGATTTTTCTTGATTAAATCGACACAGCTCGGACCGTAAGCGTTGAAAATTTTGACCGATGCGGTGTTTGAAATTCCGTACTCGCCGAGAAAAAGCATGAGTGTTCGCACGCCTGTGTTCTGCTTTAACTGCTTTGAAAAATCCTCGGCTTTTTGCGAAGAAATTCCTTTCAGCATTGCAACTCTTTCGGGCTGATTTTCAAGCACATCAAGCGTTGCCTCGCCAAATTCCTTTACAAGCCTTTGTGCGGTCTGAGTGCCGATTCCCTTGATAGCTCCGGATGACAGATAACGCAGAATATCAGCCGCCTCGGTAGGTCTGCTGATTTCGCAAATCTGCACGGCAAACTGTCTGCCGTAGCTTGGATGATTTGTATATTTGCCGGTAAGCTTTACAACATCACCCGACGACACCTGTGGCATAATTCCGACAGCGGTCAAATAATCGTCACCGTCAGCAAGCTCAATTACCGTGTAGCCGTTTTCATCGTTTCGGAAAACCACGCTTTCAATTGCTCCCTCAAGCTGAAGAAGATTGTCGTTGTTCATCAAAACTTACTCCTCAAATCTTTTTGTGAGTTCGCCGAGAGTAATTTCGTAGCCCGCTCTTTCATAGTCAAGGTAATCCGTATACGGCTTGAAGCCATCCGTATTTTTTGAAATCTGCAAAGCAATGTATTCAAGAAAATGCGGATTTTTAATCATAATAGGCCCTGTAACATGAGTTGCAAAAAGGTTCTTGTCCTTCAAGCCCTCTGCTTTTGCGTTTTCGTAGTCACCGAGTCCGTGTTTAACAGTGAAAAGATGATTTTCAATACCTTTAATTTCACTGCACTTGTTTACAAAGCCGACAATCGGTTTTGTGAGAATGTCAGATGTATAAACAATATCGCCTGTAATTCTGCGTTTGTTCTGCTCGGTAACTGTAAAATCATAAATTCCGAGTCCGTCAAAAACCTTGCCGTCAGAGTCTGTAATTGTTTTTCCGAGCATTTCAAACGAGTTGCCCGTCATAAGAATTACCTTGCCGCTGTTGATGTATTCAACAAGAAAATCCTTGTACTTTTTAAAATCCTGCAAAACAAGCTTCTGATTTTTTTCTGTACCCGAACCGATGTAGATAAAATCGTAATCGCCCAGGTCGGCATTGTCAAACAGGGTAAGCCTGTCGGTTGTAAATTTTACACCGCTCTTTTCAAGCATTCTTTCAAGCGCAGAAACATTGGCATATTCTCCGTACAGGTTCATTATATCGTGATACAAATGAAGAATTTTCATAATCAGTCCACCTTTACCTTTTCAAGAAATTTTCCCTTGTCTGAGAAACAGGTAATTACATAAATCTTTTCTTTGCGGTCATTGTCAAGATAATCAACGGCTTCTTCAATGTCCTTGATAACCTTGATTTTGTTTCTGTCAACTTTTGAGAAAGAAAATCTTGTTGCAAGGTCGTTGCAATATGTTCCTGCAAGCACAATGTTCTTTACATTGTCGCTTTTGAGAAGGTCAAAGTTGATGTCCCAAAGCCATGAAACATCGCTTGTAAAATACTTTCTGCTGACTGCGTCAACAATAATCAAAACATCGCACTTATCCTTGTCGGATGCGGCAAGCTTGAGTGACTGATTGTACGAAATGCTGTTTTCATGTTTTGATGTAACAAGCGTACCCTTTCTGTTTCCGAGCGTGAATGTTACAACACGGAAGTTTTTAAGAACATAATTGCTCAGGCTCTTTGCAATTGTGTTGCCGTCAACACCTGTGATTGACGCAACGGTAAATGCCGCAAGCAAATTGTAAACATTATAAAGCGATTTGAGTGTAAGTTCAATCTTGTACTTATTGTTGATTGTAATTTCGCCTTTTTCAAGATCGGCAGATGTAACTGTGTAGCTTGTATCCTGTCTTTTAAGACCGCAGTTAGGGCATTCATAGTTGCCGATGTGGTCGTAGTGATAGCTTGAATATGTCATAGGAGATTTGCAGTGAGGGCAATATGCACCGTCATTATAAACACCGACAAACTCCTTTGTATCGGTCGGAAGATTGCCTGCACCGAACCATACAACATTATCCCTGCCGTAGCCAAAGCACGAAACAAGCGGATCGTCGGCGTTAAGAATAAGCTGAGTTTCGGGATGAATACTATCCTTTACGGCATTGTAAACCCATTCCGGATGACCGTTTCGTGTGAGCTGGTCACGGTAAAGGTTTGTGATAACATAATGAGTCGGTGTGATGTATTTGAAGGTATATTTTGCAAAGCGTTCGTCACTTTCAATGAGAAGAATATCCGATTTAACCTTGCCCGAAAGAGTACAACTGCCGAGAATAAGAGTTGTAACACCCTCAATCTGGTTAGAACCCTCTTTGTTCCAGGCAACTTTTTTGCCGCTTTCACAAAGAATATGTGCAATCATCTCAACGGTAGATGTCTTGCCGTTACTGCCTGTTACGGCAACAATATATTTCGGCAGTTCAATTCGTCCGAGAATATCGGGGCAGAGTTTAAGCGCAATCTGTCCCGGCAGACTGCTGCCCTTGCCGAGCAATCCTCCGACAAATTTCAGAACCTTGCACACAATAATAGTAAATAGTTTTTTCATTTTGCCACTTCCTTAATTAAAGACAACCTGTGTTGCCTCTACATACCTTGTATATATTCTTCATCATTATACCACAATTTTATTTCTTTGAATATATATTCTTAAAATTTTTTGCAAATTGAAACAGCAGGTTGAAAAAATTATAAAACCCAAAAATAAAAAGCCCGAAATTCGGTCAGCTTGAATTTCGGGCTTTTTGCAGACTGCAACCATCCGTTCAACGAGTGGTTTTGATTTTATCTGTACTTTTCAACAAAATCGGCGATAAACTTTTTGAAAACACTTGCCTGTGAAATTCCGATATTTCTGCATATCCTTCTGAATTCCTCAACAAGTTCCTTTGGGGCGGAAAATGAAATTTGACTGTAAACTTTTTGATTGTATCTGCGTTTTACTTCGGTTGATGTGACGGTTTTTCTTTTTTCTTCCATAATAATTCCTCCTCAAATCAAAACGGAATCTCATAATTTAATCGTTTTTTTCTGCAAATTCCATTGATATTTTCAATGTAATTATATTATACAAAAGACCGCTGTCCCATTATCCTCCCTATGAATTTTTAAATTGAATTTTGTTGTCAGTTGAAAAGTAAATTAATTTTTGGATTTACTTGTATTGAAGGTGAGATTATAATATAATAAGCGTTGTTATGTAAATTTTGTTATGTGATTTATTAACGGAGAAAATTATGACTGAAAAAGAAAAAATGCTTAATTCGCAGATGTATAATCCAATGGGTGACAAACAGCTTCGCAATGAACGCTGTTCGGTTAAAAATCTTTGCAGAGAGTACAACAATCTTCCGTTTGAAGATGAAGAGACTCAAAAAATTCTTATAAAGAAAATTGTCGGCAGTACAAAGGAAAATTTCTACATTACCGCTCCGTTCTGGTGCGACTACGGCTACAATATCGAACTCGGTGAGAATTTCTATTCAAACCACAATATGGTGATTCTCGACTGTGCAAAGGTGAAATTCGGCGACAATGTTTTTGTTGCACCAAACTGCGGATTTTACACGGCAGGTCATCCTGTTGATTATCCGAGAAGAAACGCAGGCTTTGAATATGCCTATCAGATTACCGTCGGCGACAATGTGTGGATTGGCGGAGGAGTTCAGGTCATGCCGGGCGTCACAATCGGAAGTAATGTCGTAATCGGCGGTGGAAGCGTTGTTGTAAAGGATATTCCGTCCGACTGCGTAGCCGTGGGAAATCCGTGCAAGCCTATCAGAAAAATCACGGATGAGGATATGAAAACCTGTTTTGACAAAAGTATGAATAAATAACTTCAAGTGAGGATTTTATGGAGCTTAAAAGTAACGAAGAAAAAATTACCCGTGCATTGCTCGTCAGCGTTGACACGGGCGAATATGACGCACAGGCGTCACTTGACGAACTTTTTGAACTTGTAAAAAGTGCGGGAGCAGATCCCGTTTTGTCGGTAACGCAGAATCTGCAAAAAATTGAAAAGGGTACTTTTGTCGGCACAGGCAAGCTTGCCGAGATTGCCGAAATCTGCGAATCGCAGGAGATAGATTTGCTTGTGTTCGACAGCGAGCTTTCTCCGACACAGATTAAAAATATCGAGGCTGAAACAGATGTCAGAGTAATTGACCGAACAACGCTTATTCTCGATATTTTTGCCCAGAGAGCAAGGTCAAAAGAGGGTAAGCTTCAGGTTGAGCTTGCACAGCTTAAATATATGCTCCCAAGACTTACGGGCAAGGGTATCGCAATGTCAAGACTCGGCGGCGGTATCGGCACAAGAGGTCCGGGTGAAACAAAGCTTGAAACCGACAGACGACATATCCGCAGAAGAATTGAAAGCCTGAAAGAAGAGCTTTCCGACCTTGAAAAGCATCGTCAGATGTTGCGTTCACGCAGAAAAAAAGACGGTGTAATAACCTGTGCGATTGTCGGCTACACAAACGCAGGCAAGTCAACTCTTATGAACTGCCTTACGGACGCAGGTGTGCTTGCACAGGACAAGCTTTTTGCAACGCTTGATCCCACCTCAAGAGCGTTGAAGCTTCCGAGCGGTGTAACCGTTATGATGATTGACACGGTAGGACTTGTTCGCAGACTTCCGCACCACCTTGTTGAAGCATTCCGCTCAACCCTTGAAGAGGCGGCACAGTCGGATATTATTCTAAATGTATGTGACGCATCAAGTGACGAGGCAAGAACACATATGCAGGTTACAACCGACTTGCTTGAATCCCTCGGCTGCGGTGACACACCGATTATAACCGTTCTCAACAAGTGCGATTTGCTTGACGAAACTATGCTTGCACAGGACTTTAAAGCCTGTGTTCGCATAAGCGCAAAGAACGGCACGGGTATAGACGAACTTCTTAATGCAATTGAGAACAATCTTCCCGTCAGAATGAAAAGAGTAAAAATTCTTCTGCCGTTTGCACAGGCAGGTCTTGCAAATGAAATCCGCAACAAAGGCACTCTCATTTATGAAGAATATGTTGCCGAAGGACTTTCGGTTGAGGCTGTTGTTGACGAAGCACTTTATGCTAAACTTGCAAAATATGAATGTGAATAACTTAAAATTTATTTAATTTGACATTCTGTTTTTTGGTTGTTATAATGATATTATGAAAGGAAAATGATATGTCATTCTTTGATATGATTCAATCATTTGACACCTCGGTTCTTGAATTTATTCAGAACACATTTAAATGCTCTTTTCTTGATCCGATTATGGCTTTTTTCAGCTATATGGGTGAAATGGGACTTTTCTGGATTGCAGTCGGCATTGTGTTTATAATTTTTAAAAAAACTCGCTCAATGGGAGTTATGATGCTTGTTGCAATGGCAATCGGCTTTCTTGTCGGTGAAATCGGAATAAAAAATCTTATAAACCGACCACGGCCGTTTATGGTGAATATCGATTATTCAGCAAGACCGTCTGAGTTGAATCCCGACTTTGGGCTTAACATAGCTATTCCGTCAGGCAGCAGCTTTCCTTCGGGACACAGCTGTTCGTCACTTGCGGCGGCAACTGTTATGCTTATCAAGGACAAACGATTCGGAATTCCTGCACTTGTACTTGCGCTTTTGATTGTATTCTCAAGACTTTATAACTATGTTCATTATCCGTCAGATGTTCTCTGCGGAATGTTACTCGGCGTGTTTTGTGCCGTTGTCGTTGTGCTTGTGTTTAAAAAGACAGGTCTTGACAACAGGCTGTCACCGCAAAAGGTTAAAGAAGGCTGATTTTATGAAAAATTACAGATTTGTCGGCAAAACCTCAAAAGAGACTTTTCTCATCAAGGGAATTAATGTTTTCAACGAGCATTGGATTCATGAGGGCAGTTGTGCCACCGTGACAAATCCTCAGAACGGCAAAAGCTATGTATTTTCAAAGTACATAAGCGGAGGAGTTGAGTTTGTTGCGGGAAAGGACGCAAGCGGTTACTGGCTGTTCTTTGTTGAGGTATAAAACTTTAAAATTCTTTAAAAGAACAATATATATTGGGAGTAAATTTTAAAAATGGAAAACGAAAAATTATTGGCAAAAAATCTGTTTGATTACAGCAGGACTATTGCAAAGCCCTTGCTTGAAACCGTTGATTATCCGTGGGAGGCTCTTCCGAAAATCAGCGAATTTATCATTGAACTCGGAAAAACTCTTGATCCCGAAATCTACGAGCAGAGGGGAGAAAATGTGTGGGTTGCAAAAAGTGCAAAGGTTTTTGACTCCGCATATCTCGGCGGACCGCTCATTATCTGCGAAGATGCCGAAATCAGACAGTGTGCTTTTATCAGAGGCAATGCAATTGTCGGCAGAGGTGCAGTTGTAGGCAACTCAACAGAGCTTAAAAATTCAATTCTTTTTGACGGTGTTCAGACTCCGCACTATAACTACATTGGTGACAGTATTCTTGGCTACAAGTCACACACAGGCGCAGGTGTAATCACATCAAACCTCAAGAGTGACAAGAGTCTTGTAACTGTTCTTTGCGACGGCGATAAGGTTGACACAAATGTTAAAAAGTTCGGCGCAATGCTTGGTGACCATGTAGAGGTAGGTTGCAACAGCGTTCTTAACCCCGGTTCGGTAATCGGCAGAAACACCAACATCTATCCGCTTTCATTTGTAAGAGGTTATGTTCCCGAAAACAGCATCTACAAGCGTCTTGGCGAGGTCGCCGAAAAGATTGAATAATATTTATGCATTTGTCGGCAAGCATAATTATTGTGTAGTTTTTATGCGATAAAGGAAAAATAACAGATTTTAAATTTTTGCGTTTTTTTGTTGACAATTGTGATGTTATTTGTTACAATAACCAAGGTTTTGATGACTTTTATCAGAACAATTTTCTGCCGTGTGCAGAAGTTGGATTGTATAAGCCCGTAATACGGACGGGTGTTTCTACAAACTGCCTTAAACAGTTTACTATAATCCCCGTTAAGGGGCGTAGTATTATGTTTTGGCGGTTTTTTTATTGCCCTTAAATGTTACCCACAACAAATAAAGGAGAAAATGATAATGAAAAAGTACGATGTTATTATTGTAGGCGCAGGTCCGGGCGGAATTTTTTCTGCATATGAGCTTGTAACAAACAACTCTGAAATAAAGGTTGCCGTATTTGAAAAAGGTCATCTTCTTGAAAAGAGAAAATGTCCGATTGACGGTGACAAAGTTAAAAATTGCATTTCATGCAAAACCTGTTCCATTATGAGCGGTTTCGGCGGTGCGGGTGCGTTTTCGGACGGCAAGTACAACATAACAAACGATTTCGGAGGCACGCTCTACGAACATATCGGCAAGAAAAAAGCTATTGAGCTTATGGAATATGTTGACAAAATCAATATGAAGTTCGGCGGAGAGGGTACAAAGCTTTATTCCACAGCAGGCACAAGCTTTAAGAAACTTTGTTTACAGAATAAGCTTAATCTTCTTGACGCATCAGTCCGTCATCTCGGTACGGACATCAACTACATTGTGCTTAAAAATCTTTATGATTACCTTGAAAACAAGGTTGATTTCTACTTTGATACACCTGTTGAAAATGTTGAACTCAAGAACGGTAATGATAAGGAAGGTTATCTTGTTGACACAGCCGATGAAAATTATGAGTGCAAAAAGTGCATTGTTTCAGTCGGCAGAAGCGGCAGCAAGTGGATGGAACATGTTTGTCATAACCTTAATATTCCCACAAAGTCGAACCGTGTTGACATCGGTGTTCGTGTGGAACTCCCTGCCGCAATCTTTTCACACCTCACAGACGAACTCTACGAAAGCAAGATTGTTTACCGCACAGAACAGTTCGAGGATAATGTGCGTACATTCTGCATGAATCCGAAGGGTTGCGTTGTAAACGAAAATACAAACGGCATTATCACAGTAAACGGTCACAGTTATGAAGACAAGGCAAAGCAGACAGAGAACACAAACTTTGCACTCCTCGTCAGCAAGCATTTTTCAGAGCCTTTCAAGGACAGCAACGGTTATGGTGAAAGCATTGCCCGTCTTAGCAATATGCTGGGCGGAGGTGTAATTGTTCAGCGTTTCGGTGATTTGATTCGAGGTCGCCGAAGCAATCCGAGCAGAATCAAAGAAGGACTTGTTGTTCCGACTCTTGACGCAACACCAGGCGATTTGAGTCTTGTGCTTCCAAAGAGAATCCTTGACGGTATCATCGAAATGATTTATGCTCTTGACAAAATTGCCCCCGGCACAGCCAACGATGACACACTTCTCTACGGCGTTGAGGTCAAGTTCTATAATATGGAAGTTGATGTTGACGAGCATCTCGAGTCGCCCCACAAGGGACTTTATATCATCGGTGACGGCAGCGGCGTTACACATTCACTTTCTCATGCCAGCGCCGGCGGTGTATTCGTTGCAAGGGAAATCTTAGCAAATTAAAAATTGACGGCGAGCCGCCGTTCCCAATTCGTGAAGATAGATTGCATAATAAACAGCATATTATGCCCGAGTGCAAAATTGCAAGTGTTTATGCAGTCTATGCTGTAGGGGCGTTCATTGGACGCCCGCATTGATGTAACATTTTGTATATTCACATAACTTATGATTTAATCAAAAATGTGTATTCATTTGTAGTGGCGAACCTCGTTCGCCGCTACAAAACATACGATATCTTTCTGCGACTGCAAACAATAAAAATAACCAAAACCTATTGATTTTATTAATCGGTTATGGTATAATAAGCTCGTTGTAAAGCAGACTGAACAATCAGCTTGTCTTGCAATGGTGTTCTTTTGTACAATATATTTCTTTTTACGAACAAAGAAATGAATAATTTAGTTCAGAATTGCAAGAAGTCAAAAAGCGTGCAATTAAGTGAGCGACAGGCCCTGTACGATTGGGGTCTGTGAATCATGTCAGGCGGGGAACCGAGCAGCATTAAGCAGTATTGCCGATGCGATGCAGTAAGTCTGTCGTTCACTCATTTGTACGATTGCCGTTATTTCGGCTGACGGCTTGCATTTTTTGTTGATTGCGGGGTGAATTTTTGTATCAGGTACTCTATAGAAAGTGGCGACCGAAAACCTTTGCCGATGTTTCGGGACAGGAACACATAACCACAACTCTTTTAAACGAAATCAGCACCAACCGTCTTAACCATGCATATCTTTTTACGGGTTCAAGAGGTACGGGCAAAACTACCTGTGCAAAAATTCTTGCGAAGGCAGTCAATTGCCTTCATCCCGTAAACGGAAATCCCTGCGGTGAATGTGAAATCTGCAAGGGAATTGACGACGGCAGTATCCTCGATATTGTCGAAATGGATGCCGCATCCAACAGAAAAATTGATGATATCCGTCAGATTATTGACGAGGTTCAGTTCAAGCCCGCAAAGTGCAAATACAGAGTTTACATCATTGACGAGGTTCATATGCTCACAACCGAGGCGTTCAATGCCTTGCTCAAAACGCTTGAAGAACCTCCCGAACATGTCATATTCATTCTGGCAACTACCGAAGTTCACAAGCTTCCGCAGACAATTCTGTCACGCTGTCAGCGTTTCGATTTTCACAGAATCCCACCCCGTGCAATAGCAGACAGACTGCTCTATGTTGCAAATCAGGAGGGCGTGACACTGAGCGACAGTGCCGCAATGCTTGCCGCATCTGTTGCAGACGGTGCGTTGCGAGATGCTCTTTCGCTTCTTGACAGATGCATTGCAATCAGCTCGGAAATTGATGAAGATGTTGTTCGCAGTGCCGCAGGACTTGCGAGAAAGACATATCTTTTTGAACTCTCTAACTGTGTAATCAATAAGAACACAGCAAAGGCACTTGAAATTGTTGACAGGCTTTACGGTGAGTCCAAGGATATGGCAAGGCTTTGCGATGAATTGCTTTCGCATTTCAGAACGCTTATGCTCATAAAGTCGGTAAAAAATCCGAGGGATATCGTGATTATGGCTGACGATGAGTTTGAACAGGCTCAAACGCAGTCGGATTACCTCTCACTTGCCGACATTGTTTATTATATGGATGTGCTTTCAAAGGCATATCAGAATATGGGCAGGGGAACAGGTGACAGAACAGAGCTTGAAATGGCGGTTGTAAAGCTGTCATCGGCTGAGCTTGACGGTACAATTGAGGCTTTGACCGCAAGGGTAACCGCCCTTGAAAAGGCTGTTAAAAAGGGAATAAAGGTGAACTATGTTCCTGAACAGGTGCAAACTGTACCGCAGTCTGTTCAGAATGAAACTCCAAAACCGGAGGCTCAAAATTCCAAACCCGAAAAGTCGCAGGAAACAAAATCTGTTTCGGAAAAAATCAAGGACGAGCCGGTAATTCCGACGCCTCCTGTTGAGATGCCGACACCGAAACAGCCCGTTCAGCCAATACAGGAACAACCCGTTTCTGCACAGCAAAAGCCCAAGAAAACAGCTCAAAGACCGAGCGTTGACCTTGATGCAATCTATAATAACGCACAGCCTTTTCCCGATTGGGCAGAGGTAGTCAATAATATGAAACCTGTTTCAAGGGCAATTGCGGCGGCATTTGCAAATTCTGCCGCTTACACAAGCGGAAAATATTTGCTGATTGACACAGATAATGAAATGGCTTTTGAACTCCTCAAAAATAACGAAAGACGACAGGAAATCCGTCAGCTTATTTTAGAAACAACAGGTCAGCACTATAATCTCGGTCCGTATAAAAGACCGAGTGCAAAACAAGAAGAAAAAACCGATCCCGTTGACAAGCTTATTGAAAGCTTGCAGGGAAGCGATGTAATAATAACACAAGAATAACCGAAAGGAAGATAAAATTATGAAAGCAAGATTACCAAAGGGTTACGGCAGCGGCGGAGCAAACAACATTCAGCAGCTTGCCCGTCAGGCTCAGAAACTTCAGGATGATATGGAGGCCGCATCAAAGGAACTCGAGACAAAAGAGTATGAGGCAACAGCCGGCGGCGGTGCAGTTAAGGTTACAGTAACAGGCAAAATGGAACTCACAAAGGTTGAGATTTCACCGGAAGTTGTTGATCCCGAGGATGTAGAAATGCTCTCAGACCTCGTTATGGCAGCCGCAAATGAGGCAATCAGAGCAGCCGCTAAGGAAAAAGAGGACAAAATGGAAACAATCTCGGGCGGACTTAACATTCCGGGAATGTTCTGATTATGTCGGGATATAATGTTGCTCCGCTTGAAAATTTGGTGGAGCAGTTTGAAAGAATGCCGGGAATCGGTAACAAAACCGCTCAAAGACTTGCATATTATGTTCTCAATCTGTCAAAAACAGAAGCGGAACAGCTTGCGGGTGCGGTGATGGACGCCCACACAAAGATTCACTATTGCAGTAAATGCTGTAATCTTACAGACAAAGACCTTTGTCCCGTGTGTGCAAATCCCGCAAGGGATCATTCCGTTATCTGCGTTGTTGAAACTCCGAGAGATGCTACGGCTATTGAAAATACCCACGAATTTAAGGGCGTTTATCATGTTCTCCATGGTTCAATCTCACCGCTTAACGATATCGGTCCCGACAACCTTACAATAAAAGAACTGCTTGCAAGGCTTAACGAGGAATCGGTTGAGGAGGTCATTATGGCAACCAACCCGACCGTTGAGGGCGATGCAACGGCTCTGTACATTTCAAAGCTCTTAAAGCCGCTTGGTGTAAAGGTGACAAGACTTGCCTACGGTATCCCCGTTGGAGGTGACCTTGAATATGCCGATGAATACACTCTTGCAAAGGCTCTTGAGGGCAGAAATGAAATTTAATTTCTTGATTTAAACTATTGACAAATTGTCAAAACAGTAGTATAATCTTGTATTCCACAGTAGAAAGGAGGATGTGCAGTGGCAAATATGAAAACGATTGCTCAGAACAAAAAGGCAAGACACGATTATTTTGTCGAGGAAACCTATGAAGCCGGAATTGAGCTTTGCGGTACGGAAGTAAAATCCTTGCGTGCCGGCAGAGTAAATCTCAAGGACAGCTGGTGTTCGATTGTTGACGGCGAAATTTTTGTCAACGGAATGCACATTTCTCCTTACGAACAGGGAAACATCTTTAACCGTGATCCGATGCGTGTGAGAAAGCTTCTTATGCACAAAAAAGAGATTTTAAAGCTCTACGGCACGGTTAAGCAGACGGGATATTCACTTATCCCGATTAGTCTGTATTTCAAGGACAGCAAGGTAAAACTTCAGGTTGGACTCTGCAAAGGTAAAAAGCTATACGATAAGCGTGCCGATATGGCAGAACGCTCCGCAAAGCGTGATATGGAGCGTGCCATTAAAGAACAGAGAAGATAGTTTGGTGTTATTATGAGTTTGCGTAGCTTGTACGAAAATATTTCGGAATACAGCGATTTCGCTTTAATCGGGCGGGACTTTTCTGCCTTTGATACCGATTATTCCGTGCTTGGTTTTGCAAATTCGTCCGATAAAACCGAGCTTGTTCTGTTGAATTTCAATTGTTCAAAAGATGATATTTCCTGTGAAGATTTGACTTTGAGAGAAAATATCATTCTCGAAAAGAAAAATAATTCTGATTTGTCCGATGATTTTTCCGCAATTGTAATTGACGGACAGCGTTTTGACTTTGATTCAGTATGCGGTGAAACGCTTGAATGTTGCGAATTAACAAGGTCATATATCATCTCAGAGTTTATGAAACTCGGTTGGAAGAGCGACAGGTTTTTCGACGCTCCTCTTGATTCTCTGTTCATAAACTTTATTGAACTTGAGAATAAGATTGATGATTTGTCTTTGCTTGATTTGACAAAGAATGTTGAAATAATATTTTCAAAATATCAAAAGACAGATTATCCGTTAGCAAAACTCAGCCTTGAAGTTGGCAAGGAAGTAAATATTCCGATTGAAATTTTTGACGGCGAAAATCAGATTGTGATTAAAAATCTTAAACTTTTGAATTCAGCCGATAATTCCGAAATGAAAGAATTTGTTGAAAATGATATTGTGCTTCCGTATGTTGAGTATTCGTGTGATGATGAAATCTCAGTGATATTCTGCCTTTTTGATGAGCTTGACAAACCTTTCAAGGGTATGGGCGGATTGGCAACCGATGACGGAGTTGTTGCTTTAGCAGTAGATAATTCAAGCGAAAGCAATTTGAAATCGGCTGTGATATATTCACCGATTGAGCCGAATACAAAGCACATTGAATGTTGTCTTGTCTGTTGTGAAAAAATACTTGATAAGCCTGCCGCTGAATACAGGTTTTCAATATAAAATTTTTAAATTGAATATGGGGATGTAAAGGTTTCGACGGGGATTTCAAACCTTGGTAAGCGAGCGGCGGTGCGGAACCGCCATAAAATCCGCAACTTTAAAATTAACTGACAACAAAACAGTTGCTTTAGCAGCCTGAGTGCTGCTCGTTCCTGTACAGAGTACCTCGGCTGTGTAAGGGGCGTCGATTAGAGGTAAATGTGAACAGGGGAGCGCTCCGAACCCTGTCACAGCTTAGGAGCTGCCAAAGTGCATAGCCTGTTGATGGGCGATGCACCGAGGGAGATTTAAAACACCAACTGCGCTCGGAGAAACCCTTGGCAAGATTTTTTCGGACAGGGGTTCGACTCCCCTCATCTCCACCAAATAAGAACCGCAATTTTGATACAAAGCGTATCTTAATTGCGGTTCATTTTTTACGTCTTAAAATTGGCTTGTAATCAGCGTTTACGGTACTTTTGCCTTTTAGTAAAGTGTCAGAGTGATTAAAAAATACGGCTGTTTTGTAATAAAAAAGGCAGCCGTTGAGTGTGTTTTTAGAGCCGATTTTTTATTCTGACACAAAACTTTTTGACCGTTTCATTTTTCAAAATCAGAATTTATAACAGATGTCCTGTTTTTGGTTCATCTGTCTTGTTAAAATAAACATAAATAAAAGAAAACTGATTGACAATTATGTAAAATAATGATACTTTTATTATGAGGTGATTGTATGTGTACTCCGCATTTTGAAATTCAGAACGGTGTTCTGGCAAAGTGCAGGATGTCGGGAGAAGAAAACGTGACTGTCACAATTCCCGACGGTGTAACAAGCATCGGAAAAGATGCTTGTTTTGATTGTGGATTATTGCAAAGCATAACAATTCCTGACAGTGTGATAAGCATTGGGGATAAGGCTTTTGCGGGATGCACAGCCTTGGAAAATATAACAATACCAAACAGTGTAATAAACATTGGAAATTATGTCTTTGCAGAATGTAATTCGTTGCAAAGCATAAATGTAAGCGAGGGTAATTCCCATTATTTGTCTTGTGGAGGTGTATTGTTCGACAAGTCCAAAAGCGTAGCTGTGAAATTCATCGCAAAAAGGTATATCGTGACCGATGTTATCGACTGGTTCGGCAAGGATATAAAATTTTCGGACGCAACAGATGATGAGGTCACGGTGACGGTTAAGGTAAACCCGATTGCCATGAAAATGTGGGCACTGAAATATTCAAAGCATATCAGGGCCATTTTTCCACAAAGCCTTGTTGACGAAATTAAAGCGGATATTGATTTTGCAAAGAAAAATTATGAGGAGGGATAAATATGACATTGCTATATATGTATAGGGTAAGTTGTGATACTGGGTTTGCACCTTGTGTTTCCGGTGGCTGTTTGTCATTGTCATGCTGTAAAGGAGGTCAAATCAGAAACAACAAAGACTGTTTAACTGGAATCCGATATTGGATTGGCTCAAAAAAAGATGCTGATTATGAAAGAGACGATGTATATATACTTGGAACATATCATGATAAATTTCTATATTTAGCTAAAGTATCCAAAGTTCTTACTATGGAAGATTATTTTAGTAATCCGGACTATAAACAGCGTACAGATAATATTTATGACCTTGTCAACGGAAAGCTTTCCCGTAATAAAAAACTCAGATTCAAGGATTCAAAAAAGGATATTCACGCAGATCCTATACAACAACGTAAGGATATGAATGGAAGATATGTTATTCTATCAAATGATTATATTTATCTTGGCAGTGATGCGTGTGAAATTGATATTGTTAAGGAATTTGGGGCAAAGAAACAAGAAACAAAAAAATATTATGATGACAAGGCAAAGAAAATAATAGATAGCTGTTATGTAAATAACGATAATAAAGAACATTCACCTAACAAACCAATGATAAGGAGTTGTAATCAGAAATGAAAGTTATTCTATCAAGAAAAGGCTTCGACAGTTCATATGGCGGCTGTGCAGGCCCCATTTTGCCCGGCGGTACTATGATGTCTATGCCGATACCTGGCGGTGAAGCTTCTAATTTAAAATTTGAGGATATAAAATACGGTGAAATTACATATCTGGATATATGGGACAAGCTTTATTCTAAACACAAAACTGATAAACTTTACTGCCACCTTGATCCGGATATAAGAGCAGATGTGAGAGTGAAGCCGGTTGATAATTGGGTTGCCGCTTTCGGTCAGACAGATACTGCACAAAAACATCTACATAACAGAGGAGTTTCTAAGGGCGATTTATTTTTGTTTTTTGGTTGGTTTAGAAAAACTGATGAAAACTATAAATATTTGCCTGATGATATGGATAAGCAAATAATTTACGGCTATCTGCAAATTGGAGATATAGTAAATGGTGACGAAATCAAAAATAATTACCCATGGCACCCACACGCAAAAGGTAAATATAGTAGCGACAATACTCTGTATGTTGCAACTGAAAAGTTAACTCTTGACGGGAAAGAAACCGACTTACCCGGTTATGGTGTATTCAAATACAATGATGAGCTTGTACTTACAAAAGATAATTGTTCCCGTTCAAAATGGAAAATAAATTCTGACTGGAATATAGAAAAGTTTTTTGAAAGCAATAGCATTTCATATCACAGCAAAAATAATATCAAAGATAGTTATTTTCAGAGTGCTTATCGTGGTCAGGAGTTTATCATTTCAGAAAACAAAAAAGTTAATGACTGGGCATATAACCTTATAAAGAACAATGCTTAGGAATGATAAAATGGTAGGACTATTCTTTATCATTGGAAATGAATTGATTACTGAAAGCGAACACTTTACTAAGGGAAAACAAGAAGGTGCTATATACCGATATTCTAAAACTCATAAAGAAGTCTGGAATGAATTATATAAAGGCAAATACAAAGTTGAATATGACTTCTATCCTCGTGGAGAAGTCATATATGAATTATGCTTGGACTCTTACATTGTTTATAAAGATCCCTGTATAGACAATTCATATATTGACAAATGTATTGCCTTTACAATTAAAAGTAAATACACGATTATTTCTGACGAGCGTTTTCTTTGTCATGCTTGCAGAACTAACAGTAATATATTCGGTGCAATCTGCGGAGATATTTTGGGTTCAACATTTGAGTTTGAAAAGAAGAAATACAATAATATTTCAGAAATTGATTTGTTCAGAGACGGTAGCCATTTTACTGATGACACTGTGTTGACCCTCGCTGTTGCTGACTGGTTGTTACATGATCTGAATGATTATGAAGATGATGATTACTTTAAAGACAAGTTAGTGAAAAGAATGGTTGATTATGTTTGCAGAAAATATAAAAATCAATCATTGGGCTACGGATTTAGTTTTTGGCAATGGTGCAACAAAGCCTATCTGATTGATGAATACGAACCTTATAACAGTTTTGGAAACGGTTCTGCAATGAGAGTAAGTCCCGTTGGGTGGTTTTTTGACACTATGGAAGAAACTATGCGTTTTGCAAAATTATCTGCTGACATAACCCATAATCATCCTGAGGGCGAGAAAGGCGCAATGTGTATAGCGGCTGCAATTTTTCTTGCGAGAAACGGAAAATCTAAAGATGAAATTAAAGAATATATTATCAGAGAATTTGGCTATTCAGGACTTGATTTTTCGGTTGAAGTATTGCGTGAAAAAAGTAATTATAGCGTAACTTGCCAGGATACAGTTCCTTTGGCAGTTGCTGCTTTTTTAGAAAGCACTGACTTTGAATCAGCCATAAAACTTGCAATTTCATACGGAAGTGATTCAGACACAATAGCTGCAATGGCAGGAAGCATCGCAGAAGCTTACTATAAAGAAATTCCTTTATATATTGCGAATTTTTGCAAGTGTAAACTTGATAAACATGCCGCTTGCTTGTGCAAAGAATTTTTTGATTTTGTAAACAAGCAATCACTCAAAAAAACATATTAAAAACAATATCAGAACATTAAGGTAAGTTCTGCACCTGCCTTAATGTTCAAAGTAGGTTGAAAAATGTATCAACAGCGGTTTGATTGCAGCACAGTGGGGCAAAGTTAAAACGCAACTTAAACATAATAGACAAATATTCATAAACCGCAGGGAGTTGGATTCCTGCGGTTTTTAGTGTGAACTCGGTGCGCGCATTAACACTTGTCAGCAAAAGTCTACTGCATCTTGGCAGTAGAAACTGTCAGTCTAAGGCAAGGGTTCGGCGTGGGGCGGAGTGTGAAGAAAGCCGGATTGAGGAGTGAAAAGTCCCTAATGGGCAGAGTTCCAGTTTAAGGAACGGAAATCGCATAAAAGTCTGAATATTGACTTTCTTGAGGAATAGGTCATTATTATTACAAGCTCCGTGACCGTGATTCGGGCTTTGAACCACAGCCTATATCGAAGCGGCAAAAGGATGTATCCGAGATTGAAGAAAAAGGCTTTGACCTTTTACAGTCAAAGCCTCATACTGCCATGGCAATGTCTTGGGTTTATTAAGTTTTATCATACTGCCTTATAAAACCTCGGCATATTCTGTGGCAGTATTTTTGTTTAAATTTCGTTTGGATTTTTACTTTATCATTTCAAAAAATTCCTGTTTTGTCAAAAGCTTTGCAAAGCCGTAGTCACGACATATTTTTTGGCAAATCCTTTTTGTTTCATCGTCCATACCGCAGTCAAGGCAAATTACACAGTCATTTCTTCCTCTGCTTATCCATTTCACCTTTGCGGCAGCACTTCGCAAAATATATTCGGCATTTTCACATTTTCCGCTGACGGGAGCAACAAACATAACGGTATTATTTTTTCTGTTACGAAAGAGAAAAAATGTTAATTCACGGACAAATGCACAAATTCCGATTACAGCAAAAACAACAAGAAAAACAGCCGATACAACATTCATGTAATTCACCTCAGTACATTTTATTGCAGATGTTTCAAAGTGTGCGGTATAAATCCGCAAAATGCAGAAACAATATAAAAAGCGGCTAATCCGCAAAAATGAATGAGGAGAATGAATACTATGGAAAACAATGCATATTGTAACCAAAGCATTATGTGCTCGGTAACAAACTGTAAGCATCACAACAGCACAAAGGACTACTGTTCGCTTGAAGCAATCAAGGTCGGAACTCACGAGGCAAATCCGACTGTTTGTCAGTGTACGGACTGCCAGAGCTTTGAAGCAAAGTGCAGCTGCAAGTAATTTGATTTGAAGCTTACACCCTCAGCCCCTCGGACTGGGGGTGTTTTGGCTTTAAAAGGGGATGAATTTGTGGAGATTTTTTCATCGGTGATTTTTCAGATTGCGGTTTTGTTTTCGTTTATATTTATCGGTTTTACAATCCGACAGGGCGGATTCCTGCCGGAAAATTCAGCCGAAATTTTTTCAAAGCTTGAGAACAGAATTCTTATGCCCGCCGTTGTAATTAACACATTCCGCACCAATTGTACAGTAAAAAACATAAGTGAAAAATGGGTGTTCATTGCCTACAGCACGGGGGTTCTGCTGTTTTGCATTGCAACGGGATTTGCCGTTTCAAGATTTCTTGGTAAGACGGAATATCTGAAAAAGGTGTACCGCTATTCAATTTCCGTTTCAAATTTCGGATTTGTCGGAACTGCAATGGTGTCGGGAATATACGGCGCAGAAAGCATGGAGCTTTTCGACTATCTTATGTTCACTTTACCGCTTAATCTGTTTACTTATTCAATAGGAATTGCGTGGCTTGTGCCGAACGGACACGGCAAATTTTCAATGAAAAATTTTGTTAATCCGATTTTTGCTTCAATTTTTATCGGAGCAATTCTCGGTTTATTGCCGATTCCGAAATTCAGACTTGTCACAACAATAATCAATTCAACCGCTGCCTGTATGTCTCCGATTGCAATGATTCTGACAGGCTTTGTAATAGGCGGCTACAGCTTTGCAAATCTTTTCGGCAAATGGCAGACCTATGTTGTTGCAGGAATCCGCCTTGTGTTTCTGCCAACGGTTTCGGTGCTTGTAT